>Ga0209310_1000072_pt1 | contig 197046 bp, 136 predicted proteins | sample AD_UKC030_MetaG_FD_184415 | JGI IMG/M metagenome (GOLD analysis project Ga0209310, IMG submission 184415) | Active sludge microbial communities of municipal wastewater-treating anaerobic digesters from USA - AD_UKC030_MetaG (SPAdes) (version 2) | ecosystem: Engineered > Bioreactor > Anaerobic... | reverse complement strand
GGCCATCGACAGACTCCTTCCGCAAAACGTTCTCGCCGCTCCATACGGCGAACTTGCGAAAGGTATACACGATGCAAATAGATCGCGCCAGACCCCCCAGTTTACCTATTTATGCGCGCTGGCCCTGAGCGACTTTCTCTCGGCAACTCAGACCGATTGACCCGTTGTGGAGGTCAACCAGGAGGGTGATGCGACCTCAGGGCGTCGAGTTGTTTCGATACTATGCCCGAGTTGGGACGAGCGGCGCGTGCCAAACCTCTGTCTGTGACGTACCGACGGTGACGGTGTACTCCTCAATGCCCCGATTTCGTCGTAGGCGTGTCGGGTGCGATCGGCTGCGGACGACAGCACGCCGCACCGGCTCCACTCGCGCACTTTATGTGCTCAAACTGACCGATTCGGTGGCTGATGCGGCTTGGCGCACATAAAAAGCGGTGTTTCTTGCCGATGAATGTTGTATGCAGCAACGCACCGGAGGGACATAAAGGGGGTCAGAAGCCATTATTCCGCCCTCCCGGTCAGCTTCCGCGGCCGGCCGACCGGACCTCGGCCATTACCCGCTCAAACGCCTCGTAGTCTCCGTCGTCTGCGAACAGATGCTGCTCGCCGGACACCCGGTTCATGACATGATATGCGATCCCGCCCAATGCCGTTCGTGGTCGCCTGCCCATGGAACCACTCTACTACCGCCTCCACACCAAATCAATGGCTTCTGACCCCTTTTTAGTGCCCAGCCCCACCCCGTCCACGTACCCGAGTCGATCCCGCTGCAGCCAGCGGCCCAGGGCCGGCGAGTAGCTCCGGTCCCAGAAGTGGTACAGCCGAACCGCAGGGTCGTAGCGCTGCCCGGTCCAGGCGAACGGGTTGCCGTAGGCCGACACCGCCCGGGCCGTGCCGTCTGGGGCGATCATGTAAACAACGACCTGCGTCCCGGTTTCGATTCCCCGTCAATAACGGACCTGTCCCGTTATCCATTCGTTATGCATTCAACACGATGCCTTACATCCCCGGGTAGAGCGTCTCGTTGTACAGCGTCGGACTCTCCAGCGGCCGGGCATTGGCGTAGATACAGGCCCCGCGGGAGCCGAAGAGGATGATCTCGTCCCTCTCGTCACCCCACACGTCGGCCGCCAGACCGTAGAAGTCGCTGCACCGGTCGGCCTCGGACCGATCTGGCGTGTAGGCCATCGGGAAGGTATCGATGATTCGGCCGTGGCCATCGTACATGACGGCGGGGCGGCCCGGACCGTGTCCATAAACGAAGATGGTCTGCAGCCCATGACGCCCGAACCAGTCAGCCGGCACGGTGGCGATGGCCCAGCCCCCCCGCGGTTGCTGCCGTTTCCAGATCTCCCGGCCCTCCAGGTCGTAGAGGTAAAGGTTGGCCCAAGCGTTCTCGTCGCGCCGATGCGTGGGCTCCGGCGTGCGGTCCACCACCGCAAGCTGCAGAGGTGAATCGGCCCGAAAGCGCCCGGCTACTACATGCTGGGCCTCCCCTAACGGGTGCTCCCAGAGCGCCGTGCCGTCAGGTTTGAGGCAATGGATGCCCGCGTTTCCGAAGAGCAGTCGCCAGATGTTGTCCGGTGCCTTCAGGATCCAACAGGCGTCCTGGTGGGCGCCTTTCGGGTCGTGGTCGAACAGTACCTTACCGTCGTGGTCGATGAGCGCGAAACCCACGAAGACCTCGTCCCGGCCGTCGTTATCCACGTCCGCGATGGCAGGGAAGTGCCCCGTTGAGCCGGCCCAGTGCCAGAGTACCCGCCCGTCGTGGGCCACTCCCCACATGTTCCAGTAGCGGTCCTTGACCACCAGATCCTCACGCCGGCCGCGGCCGGTCAGATCGGCGAACAGGAAGCAATCGTCGGCCGGTGCCGGCAGGGCCAGCGTGCCCTTCTCCCGGCCGGTCCGGCCATCCAGCACGATCAGGGTTGCATGGCCCTGATACCGCGAGGCCCTCTCGCGGACCGAGGTGCCGTTGTAGGCCGGATCGACGTATTTCGCCTGGCGAACGTAAAGGACCTCGTTGCAGCCGTCGTTGTCCCAGTCGTAGATCTGCACGGGCAGATCGCTGTAGATCTGGCCGTTGTCCACCGAGGGCTTGCGGACCTGCCAGAGGAGTTCGCCCTGCAGGCTCGTAGCTGTCAGGCAGGTGATCTGGCGGGGTCCACGCAGACTCTGGACGAACAGCAGCTCGGGTGAACCATCGACGTTCAAGTCGCCGATGCGCAATGTCTCGGCGCCGAAGTCCTTGACGTCAATGCGGCTGACCAGGTGGACGGTCGGGGGTCCGGCCGGCCGAGTCGATGTCTGTGCGGGCCCGGTAGAGATGATCAGGCCCAGAAGTACGGTAGATCCAGATGAACCGATCACAGGATTCTCTCCGTTGGGGAGTGTCGCCCGGCAACCTGTAACCATCGGGCTGAGAACTGCAGGGGGTGACGGGCAGGTGGGCTCGCCGATTCACCAGCCACTCGCCGATCACGCGATCGTATTCCTGCCGACTGGCTTCGGTCCCATGCCGGCCCAGGTAGAACGTGCGGCCGCCCAAGACGACCCGGGCCTGCCCGGTTGCCTTTTGGAGACAGTATTTGGGAATTCGATTGACTCTTCGGGGCATGTTCGCGGCCTCCCTATCTGCGGTTCTTGGTAGTCAACCAAAAACCTCAGACCTCAGAGCCGCACTGCCGCACGCCGGCAGGTACGCTAAATATAGCGTTCAGCGTGACTTACATGAATGGAGGCGAAGGGATTCGAACCCTCGACCTTCGCATTGCGAACGCGACGCTCTCCCAGCTGAGCTACGCCCCCAAGCCAAGTGCATAATCTATCGGCCAATGGGCGGTCTAGCAAGAGCCCCGGCGCGTTCTGGAAGCACGATTTGACCCTTCCCCCCTGGTGTCGGTATGTTTCGAGGGCATGACCGTGCTTCGGATTCGACACCCGAGCAACCCGGCGGCCCTGATCCGGATGGCCGTTGTGGTCAGTGGTTGGGGAATGGTCGCTCTGGTGGGAGCCTGCGGCCCGGGGTTGCGAGGGGCAGGCGGCCCGTACTCCCCGGCTTTTCCCCCGACCATCGACCGGATCATGAAGGCCTACCCGGACCTGGTCAGTCGGAAGTTTCAGATCCTGGCCGACTTTGAGGACCCTGCCCAGGCAAGCCTGTTCCGACGGGAAACGGATGGCCAGTCGGAAGCCATGACCGTCTCCACCGAACGGGCCCAGCAGAGCACGGGTGTCGGTTCGCTGAAGATGTCGCTGCTCGACTCGACGCAGCGGGTATGCGCCGCCGACCTTCCTGATCGTCAGTGGTCTCTGTACCGCGATTGGTCGAAGTACCACCTGCTTCTGTTCAGCGTGTTCAGCCCGCGCGACTTGGGCGGCTTCACCTTCAGCGTCACCAGCGGCACTGACAAGCGCCTGACGTACCGCCACCCTCGCATCTTCCTGCGCCCCGGATGGAACCTGATTCGGATTGACATAACCGACCTTGGTGACCACATCGACCTGGCTGACGTTCGCGAGATGCAGTTCTGGTGCGACCCGCTGGATACACCGACCGATTTCTATCTGGATGATCTGCTGCTGGTGGACAACAGGCGGCAGATCTTCGGTCCGACCGACCGGGGGGCGGGGGAGCTGTACGTCGGCACGAAGGGTCGCCGCCTGGTGGTCGGAGTGGGCGAGCGGTTCGAGCTGGTTCTTTCTCGTGGGCGGATCGTTCAGTGGTTTGATCTCGGCAGTGACCCCGCTCGACTTCACAACCTGATCGGACCGGGGATGCTGGGACCCACGCCGGTGGTGGTTACCGGTAAAGCCGATGTTTCGGTGCGGATCGACGACCCGGGGCAATGGTCGGCATTGGGCCCGGCCGTCGATTCGCATCAGACCCTTGTCGAGGTCTGCCCGCTTCGGGCGGTGCTCCAGGGCGAGTGGCGGTTCGGTCAGCCGGACGCCCCGGGTGCCGAGAACAGCCCGGTCCACCGCTGGACCTACTCGGTCTATCGCGATGGCCGCGTGTACATGGCCTGTTCGGGTACTGCGCGTACCTCGGCCTTTCAGCCGGCGGGGCTGGGCATCGTTTTCGGTTGTGATCGCGAGCAGGGGTTCACCCGCCGAGTGATCGAAAGCCGGAGCGATGAAGAGCCTCCTCCGACCGGGCGTGGCACCTACGCTCTTTTCAGCCGAGCGGAGAGAGGGCAGGCTGACCTGCTGGTCGTTCCCGCGCGCCCCCTGGTCGTCCGGGCGCCCCAGGCACCGCGCGACCCCCGATTGTCGGTTCTGTGGGGGCTTCCGTCGAGCGGTGACCAATTCACGTTCAGTTGCCTGATGAGAGTCTGGCCGCCCGATCTTGACTCTCCCGAGCAAGCCGGACCGGTTGCCGCGGACTACTACGACCCTTTGCGGATCACCCTCGACGCCGGCCAGCTGGTTCGCACCGACGAAGGTGACGACAACAAGGACGGTTTCAGCGAGGGCCATGGCTACTACGTCGTGCAGCTTGACGGGAACGTCGCCAAGATCCGACTCAACGGTAAGGAGCACCTGCGCTTCTCGCCGCTGTTCAAGCTGGCTGACACCAGCAGCCGGGATGTGTGGGTCTACATCGATGGCCGGGAGCTGAAGGAGCTGTACCGTGACCAGAGCGGCGACGTCCTGTTCGCGATACCGGGCTTGGTTTCCGACGAGGTGCTCGTCGAAGTCACCTCGACTCTGCGTGAGGCGACGAGGACGAGGTCGTAGGGTGATTTCGGGGCCTTGAATGGGCACTTGGTCCTTTCGTCGATTGACAAGCTGCCCGTTCGATGCCCGCGGCGGCCGAATTCAGGAGGAGGCTTCGGTGTCCCTTCGCGGCAAGGTGTGTATTGTGACCGGCGCGGGTCGAGGGATTGGCCGTGCGATCACGCTGCGGCTGGCCCGCCAAGGCGCGAACATCATGATGGTTGCCCGGACGCAGAGCGATCTGGCCGAGACCGCCAGACTTGCGACGGATGACGCTTGTCGCTGCATCGTGCATGAGGCCGACGTCACCCAGTCCGGACAGGTAGATGCCCTTATCGCTCACTGTGAGCAAGCGTTCGGCTCGATCGATGTCCTGGTGAATAACGCCGGTACCGCCCCGCTGGCGAGCATCGAGAAGACGACCGACGACATGTTGGCCACCGCGCTCGCGGTGAATGTGAGCGCGGTGGTCTATGCCTGCCGGGCGGCCTGGAAGGCTCTCTCGCGGTCGCAGGGCACGATCATCAATCTCTCGAGTATGGCGGCCACCGACCCGTTTCCGGGGTTTGCCGTCTACGGAGCGACGAAGGCGTGGGTCAACGTCTTCACCCAGGCCCTAGCCGGCGAGGGAAAGAAGGTCGGCATCAAGGTCTTTGCCGTGGGACCAGGCGCGGTCGAAACGGAGCTGTTGCGGAAGAACTTCCCGGGTTTCCCTGCCGCCCAGACTCTGCAGCCCGATGACATTGCGGGAGCGGTTGAGTGGCTGCTGGATGATCGCTGCAGGCACATGACCGGACAGACCTTGTATGTCAGGAAGTGAGGAGCCACGATCAGCGATCGGTTCTCTATTGCTGCCTGTCCTTGTCGTACAGCTGGCCGCCGACCGCCCTTCTGCAAAGGAGGCCTGAGAATGAAATCCTACCGCAAGGAACTCTGGCTCAAGACTGCGAACCGCCGGGACTATGTGAACATCACCTCGGAGATTGAGGACGCGGTGCAGGAAAGCGGCGTCCGCGAGGGACTGGCGCTGGTCAACGCGATGCACATCACCGCCAGCGTGTACATCAACGATGCGGAGCCCGGCCTGCTGGCCGACTATGACGATTGGCTCGAGAGGCTCGCTCCTCACGAGCCGACTTCCCAGTACCGGCACAACGCCACCGGCGAGGACAACGGAGACGCCCATCTCAAGCGGCAGGTCATGGGCCGCGAGGTTGTGGTCGCGATCTCCGACGGCAAGCTGGACTTCGGGCCATGGGAGCAGATCTACTATGCCGAGTTCGACGGTGGACGCAAGAAGCGCGTTTTGGTCAAGATCATCGGGGAGTAACGGCGGACTCCCGGCAGTCGCCACGGTGCGGCCGGATGTCGTTGAGGTGCGGGAGGGTCCGGTATGCCTGGTGGAGAGAGGAGAACGCACGACGAATGGCTATTGCCGTGGTCGACACAGCCAGCAGGCTGGCCGCTCAACACCGACTGCCGACCGAGGCCGCGTTACTCCCACTCGATTGTGGCGGGCGGCTTGCTCGACACGTCGTAGACCACGCGGTTCACGCCGGGCACCTCGTTCATGATGCGGCTGGAGATGCGGGCCAGAACCTCATGGTCGATCCGCACCCAATCGGCGGTCATGAAGTCGGTTGTTTCGACGAAACGCAGGGCCACCAGGTGCTGTCCCTCATAGCTCCGCCCGTCGCCCATGACGCCGACGGTGCTAACCGGCACGAGGGTGGCGAAGGCCTGCCCGATCTTGCGGTACCAATCGGCGGCCCGGATTTCCTCGATGACGATGTCGTCGACCTCCTGGAGGAGGGCGACGCGTTGGGCGGTGACTTCGCCCATGATCCGGACCGCCAGGCCGGGGCCCGGGAACGGATGTCGCCACACGATCTCGTCGGGCAGTCCGAGGTGCTCGCCCGCCCGCCTGACCTCATCCTTGAACAGTTCGCGAAGCGGCTCGATCAGCTCGAAGCCGAGGTCCTTGGGCAGACCGCCCACGTTGTGGTGCAGCTTGATGTTGGCCGCATGGCCGCTGTATCCCTGTCCGGACTCGATGACATCGGGATAGAGCGTCCCCTGGGCCAGGAACCGGGCATTGGGGATGGCCTTCGCCTGGGCGCTGAACACCCTGATGAACTCGTGTCCGATCCGTCGTCGCTTCTCCTGCGGTTCGGTCACGCCGGCCAGCTGGGCTAGGAAGTTCTCCGCGGCGTGGACCACGCGCAGGTCGATCCTGAAATGGTCGCGGAAAGTCGATTCAACCAGTGCGACCTCGTTCTTGCGCAGCACGCCGTTGTCGACGAAGATGCAGACCAACCGGTCTCCGATCGCCTCATTCAGCATGGCAGCGGTGACACTGCTATCCACGCCGCCGGACAGGCCGCAGATCACCCGGTCGCTTGGACTGACCCTTTGGCGAATGGCCGATATCGCCTCGGTCAGGAAATTGCCGACCTCCCAAAGCCCCTTGCATCCGCAGATCTCATACAAGAAGTTGCGGAGGATCTGGCCCCCGCAGGGCGTGTGGGTGACCTCGGGGTGGAATTGCACGCCGAAGATCGGGCGGGCTCTGTGCCGAACGGCGGCGATCGGACAGCTGGGTGTCTTGGCGAGCGGGACGAAGTCCTTCGGGAGCGTCTGGACCATGTCGCCGTGGCTCATCCAGACGTTGGTGCGGGCGGGGATGTTCGCCATAAGGCTATTGGGATCGACGACATCGAGCCGAACGCGGCCGTACTCCCGGGCTGGAGCGGCATCGACCCGGGCGCCCAGGAGGCGGCAGCTCGCCTGCATTCCGTAGCAGATGGCCAGCACCGGCAGTCCCATTTCCAGAAGTGCGGCGTCACATTGGGGGGCGCCCTTTTGATACACGCTGGCGGGACCGCCGGAGAAGATCAGCCCGACGGCGTTCATCGCTCGCAGTTCGGCGGGGGTGATGGCCGGTGACACCAAGGTGCTGAAGACGCGGTTCTCTCGCACTCGCCGGGCGATGAGTTGTGCGTACTGGCTACCGAAGTCGAGAATGGCGACGGTCTCTTTCATGGAGGAATTATAAACATGTCCCGGTGAACTCTGCCAGCCGGGGCGACCGCGGGTGCCGGCCGCGGCGTCGGGCTTGGTCTCATCACGATCCTTGGTTGACCCTGAGGCGGGTTCGGAGATAATAGTCGGCATCCCGTGGCCGGGTGCCGGCGTGCCCGAAGGTCGTCGTGCATGCAGAGTCCGGTCGTTCCCTGGAATGAGGCAGGTGGAGACCCGAACGTTGGCAGGCGAGCAACCGACCACGACTCCGAGCAGCAGCTCATCGACCGGGCCGCAGGACCGAGTGGACGTCCCGAAGGGGATGTGGACCCAGTGCCCTTCCTGCCAGGCAACGGTGTACCAGAAGGCTCTTGAGGAATCGCTGCACGTCTGTCCGGAGTGCGGCTACCACCATCGCATTTCTGCCCGCACCCGGATTCAGCAGCTGGTCGATCCTGACACGTTTGAGGAATTCCTGAAGGACCTGGTCTCGACCAACCCGCTCAACTTCAAGGATCGCATCGGGTACAAGGACCGGCTTCGTGAGGTTCAGGCCAAGACCGGTGAGCCGGAGGCGGTCATTGTTGGTCGGGCCTTCATTCGCGGCCGCCCGGTCGTTCTCGCGGCCATGGACCCCTTCTTCATCATGGCCTCGATGGGAGCCGTGGTTGGCGAGAAGATCACATCGGCCATCGAGCGAGCGGCCGACGAGAACATCCCGTTTGTGATCGTGACCGCCTCGGGCGGGGCTCGGATGCAGGAAGGCATGGTGTCGTTGGTACAAATGGCCAAGACTTCGGCGGCCGTCGCCCAACTGGACGATGCCGGTGGCCTTTACATCGTGGTCATGTCGGACCCCACCACGGCGGGGGTAGCCGCCAGCTTTGCCTCGCTGGGCGACATTCACATCGCGGAACCGGGGGCGATGATCGGCTTTGCCGGGCCGCGGGTGATCGAAAACACGATCAAAGCCCTGCTGCCCGAGGGCTTCCAGTCTGCGGAGTTCATGCTCGAGCACGGCTTCATTGATCTCATCGTCGAGCGCCGGAACCTGCGTACGGAGATTGCGCGCATCATCGATTACGCCGGGAAGTAGCGTCCGATAAGCCGGGTTTCCCAGTGATCGAAATCGAGACCTTCCCGCGCATAGCTCAGCAGGGAGCTGTTCTGATCCGATATCACTACAGAGACGCGGTACGTAACGAGGTGCGAGCGAACTCGCCACCGGTCGACCTGCGAGAAGGGAGCGACAATGTCCTCGTCAGATCAGCCTGAGGTTTTCAGCACGTTGGGCAACGATCCCGACATGGTGGAGCTGATCCAGGAGTTCGTCAACGCCCTGCCTGAGCGGGTCAAGTCGATCGAGGCTGCGGTGAACGCGAACGATCTTGACACCCTCCGGCGTCTTGCCCATCAACTCAAAGGCGCCAGCGGCGGCTACGGATTCGAAGTGCTTGGCCAAGCCGCGGCGTCCCTGGAACAGTCCGCCAAGGCAGCCAGTTCGGTGAACCAGGTCACCGAGCAGGTCCAGGATTTCGTCTCCCTCTGCCAGCGAGCCAGAGTCGCTCCAGCCTGAGCCACGACCGCGTTCTCCCTGCCAGCCTGCGACGAGTCCGGGCAGCGATCATGCGGGCAGCGGCAAACCCAGAAGGGCCATGACCTGCTTCAGGTCGCTCCACGCCTTGCCCTTCTCTGATGGATCCCTCAGGAGGTAGGCAGGGTGAAAGGTAGGCATGAGCGGCGTAGGCTTGCCAACCATGGGCATTCCCGAGATGTGATAGTCATGGAACAGGCCGCGGAGCCGCCCGATGCTCTCCGTGGTTCGAAGGAGGGTCTGGCTGGCGGGCTTGCCGAGAGCCACGATCACCTCCGGTTGGATGATCTGGAGTTGCCGGTCGAGAAAAGGCCAGCAGGCGGCTATCTCGTCGGGCGCCGGGGTTCGGTTCTCGGGTGGCCGACACTTCAGCGTATTGCAGATGAACACGTCGTCGCGGCTCAGTCCCATCGCTTCGATCATCCTGCTGAGCAGCTGGCCGGCCTTGCCCACGAAGGCCAGACCCTGGAGGTCCTCGTCACGCCCCGGAGCCTCGCCGACGAACACCAGCCGGGCGGCCGGATGACCCTGGCCGAAGACGGTCTTGGTTCGGGTGCGGCACAGGTGGCATCTGGTGCAGGGCTTCACTTCCTGCTCATCCAGTTGGCGAAGGGCCTCCCGCCGTTGGGCGATCTCATTCTCGGAGAGGCCGGCCTGCCGTCGGAGTTCCGGGGGCACGCCCTGGGGCGCGGGCGCCGAGGCACGCTGAGTCGCTCCATGGTTCGTCACTGACGCTCTGCCGTCGGCGGGATGTTGCGGTTGAGGCGGAGTCGCTGTCGGGCTGCTTCGTGACGGAGCCGGCACCGACAACGGCACGGCGCGGACGCCGAGGAGGAGGTCGGTTTCCAGGTGGCGGACCAGCGAACCGCGAAGCATGTCATCGGGCACGTCCTTCACACCGTGGGTTTAACCGACCGAGGGTGGGACGTCAACCTGTTGCCGACGCTGCCATTGACGAGAACAATCGGTATAATGGAGAGATCGTCCGTTGGTTGGCCCAGAGATCGGGGAGTATGTATACCGAGGAGGTTGTGATTCGCGATGGCGATTGACCCTGGCAAGAGTCTGGCGGCAGGTACCAAGGTGCGGGTGGTTGCGCCGATGGAGGTACCCGAATGGTCGGAGTGGGATGACGACAAGGGACGTTGCTCCACGCCGGTGAAGAAACGGCTGCAGTCCATGTTCTTCAAAGGGGAACAGAAGGTTGCCGCGGAGATTGTCTACATTGCTCGTGAAATCGAACGCGACGAGCTCCGCCGCCTCGGGCGGGTCAAGGTTCGCCTTCGCGATCCCAGCGGTTCCACCGTGGTGGTGACGGCTGAGAGCGCCAAGCTCACCAAAGCGCGATAGCGGGCCGGAGCCGGCCCCAACGGCCACCGCGTGGTCCCCCTCACTCGCGGTGTTCCGGGTGCATCCCTGATGTTGGTGACGCCCGGGCTGACAGGTGTTTCGAAGTCGTTCAGCAGCTGATCCGCGGCCGCGTACTGGGAGTGTCGGCTCGAGGCGACTGCCGCCTCGCCGGGCAAGAGACAGCGGCTACTGCGTTGCAGGAAGCGACCGCTGCCCATGGCCTGGGTCATCAATCTGAGGGGCGGTGAGGTGCAACCCGCCGGTTTCAGATAATTCCCGAGTGAGCGTTGAGCAATCGCCGCAAATCGGGTTCAAGCCGCGCGCACATCTGAGCCGATCTATTTCCAATGAACACCCTCACGGTCATCATGGCCAGGGCGGGGAGCAAGGGTTTGCCCGACAAGTGCTGCCTTCCGCTCTGCAGTCGCCCGGTGATCGCCTACACCATCGGTCATGCTCAGAAGAGCCGGCGGGCCGGGGCCATTGTCCTGACCACCGACTCGGTGCGTGCCCAGGCGATCGGGCGCTCTATGGGGATCGAGTTAGTGAACCGCCCCCCAGAACTGGCCGTGGACACTGCCCGGGTCGACGATGTCGTCCGGGACGCGGTTGAGCAGTATGAGCGCCGGTCGGGCTGTGGGGTTGATGTCGTGGTCATCCTGTACGGCAATATTCCCGTCCGCGCCGACGGCATCATCGACCGCTGCATCGATCACCTGGTTCAGACTGGTTGTGATTCCGTGCGAACCGTCGCCCCCGTATCCAAGCAGCATCCCGACTGGCTCCACCGCCTAAACGGGGATCGGATGGAGCAATTCAGAGCCAACAGCATCCATCGCCGCCAGGATCTTGAACCGGTCTACTATCACGACGGTGCGGTGATTGCAGTCACCCGGGGCTCGCTCTTCAATCCGCAGACGCGGAGTGACCCGCACGGCTTCTTCGGGCGCGACCGACGCGCCGTCGTGCAGCGGGCGGAGGACTCCGTGGACATCGATACAGCCATGGATTTCTATCAGGCCGAGGCGATGATTCGGGCCCGCGGCGAGATCGGGCCCGAGCAGGCGATCGAAGCTGACATGACGACCACGAGTGCCCCGTGGTCTCCGATTTGTGAAGCGAGTGCCGGACACCTAGCCTGCCCGGCGTTCAGGATTGGCGACACCCTGGTTGGGGCGCCCCGTTCCGCCTTCGTCATTGCAGAGGCTGGCGTCAACCACGACGGAGATATTCAAGCGGCCCGGGAGTTGGTCGCCGCGGCGGCCGAGGCCGGCGCTGACGCGGTCAAGTTCCAGGTGTTCGCCGCCCACCGCCTGGTCACACGGACTTCGCCGGCGGCCGATTACCAGCGGCGCGCGGGTGAAGGCTGCGCCCAATACGAGATGCTTGAACGTCTGGAGTTACGGCATGACGAGTTCGAGGGATTGGCCGAGCTGGCCCGCAGGTCGGGCATCCAGTTTCTGGCCACGCCTTTTTCTGTTCCGGATCTGGGCTTGCTCGTTTCCCTCGGCGTGCCGGCCCTGAAGTTGGCCTCCACCGACATCGTCAATGGTCCCCTGCTGGACGCGGCGGCGGCCTCTGGATTACCGATTCTGGCCTCGACCGGAGCGGCGGACCTCCATGAGGTCTCGGCCGCGGTGGAGCGACTTCGCCGGGGTGAAGCCGGTCCACTCGCCCTGCTGCATTGCATCAGCAGCTACCCCGCCGATCCGGGCGAGGCCAATCTGGCGGCGATTGGCACACTGGCGAGGGAGTTCAACTGCGTCAGCGGCTTCAGCGACCACACCGAGTCGCTGACCATTGGCGGGCTGGCTGTGGCCGCCGGGGCCAAGGTCATCGAGAAGCACATGACTCTCGATCGCAGGCGGTCCGGGCCGGATCACTCCTTCTCTCTCGAACCTAAGGCCATGGCCGAGTACATCCGGTCTGTTCGTGATGCCGCCCGCGTCCTTGGCGACGGGCAGCTCGAGCCAACGGCGACCCAGCGAGAGGTGCGTCGGGTATCGCGAGCCAGCGTTGTGGCCGCCCGGGACATCGCCGTGGGCGAGATCCTCGCTCGGACGATGCTGACGACCAAGCGCCCGGGTGATGGGATATCTCCCATGAGTATTGACAGCCTGGTTGGGCGACGGGTGCTGCGACCGATTCCTGCGGACCACTTCATCACCTGGGATATCCTCGAACGGTCCACTGTTGCCGTATGACTGCCATCGCCGCTAAAGGATCATCCCGAGCACGTCACTTCTCCTCGGCGAGGCGCGGCGGTGCCGCTGTCGATGGGAACGACTTGACTGAAGCCGCCGAGTCTCGGTGGTGCAGGGGCACTGCTGGGCCCCGCGGGCTTCGCCGCGTGGCGGTCGTCACGGGTACGCGGGCCGAGTTCGGCCTGTTGGAGACGGTCCTGCGAGCGATGAAAGCCCGCAAGCGTCCTGAGTTCAGGCTCATCGTGACCGGGATGCACCTGCTGCCGAAATTCGGCCGGACCATCGACCACATTCGCCGCGCGGGCTGGCGGATCGACGCGACCGTGCCCATGCAGACTGGCCGCGACGATGCCGCGGGCGAGGCTCAGGCTGTGGGCCGAGGGTTGGGTGGCATTGCCCGAGCCCTCGATCGCTTGGGGTGTGATTCGGTTCTGGTTTTGGGTGACCGGATTGAGGCTTTCGCCGGGGCCTGTGCGGCGGCCTGTTCGAGACGAATCCTGGTCCACATTCACGGAGGGGATCGTGCAACCGGGGATGTGGACGATGCCTTGCGCAACGCCATCAGTCGGATGGCCCACGTCCACCTGGTCGCATCGCAGGAAGCCGCCGAGCGTCTCTGCCGGATGGGTGAACAGTCGTTCCGCATTCACCGTGTCGGGGCGCCGGGGCTGGACGACATTCGCCGGTTTCGGCAGGCGGATCGGCGTGACCGCCGTGGGGCTGACAGGCGCGTCGCCGCCCTACTGGGCCCGATCGCGGCCGACTCTTACGCCCTGGTTGCGTTGCACCCTCGCGGCCGACCAGCCCAAACCGAGGCTGCCACCGCCCAGCATCTGGCTGCCGCGGTGGAGGCATACGGTCTTGCGGGCGTTGCCGTTTACCCCAACAGCGACCCGGGCCACGAGGGGATTCTCCAGGTGCTGGCCGCCGTCGCGGATCGCCCCTGGTGGCGTGTTTTCCCCTCGCTCACTCGCGAGGACTACATTCGTGTGGCGTCTCGAGCGACTGTTCTGGTTGGCAACTCGTCGAGCGGCATCATTGAATCGGCAAGCCTGGGACTGACGGCCGTCGATATCGGACCTCGCCAGAACGGTCGGCTGGCCTGCGGCCCCGGCGTGATCCATTGTGGTGAATCGCTGGCGGACATACGCCGGGGCATTCGCCTCGCGGTGAGCCGCCGCAGGCCCGCGGCTGGATGTTCTGTCTACGGCGACGGGCGGGCGGGGATTCGCATTGCCCGAATCCTCTCGCGTCTGATAATCTCGCCCCTGCTGGCCCGCAAGGAACTGGTGTACTAGCCGACGGCCGGGGGCGGGCAGTGTTCCCCCCCCCACTGCTCGACCACCTCGCTCGTACCGGGCATTTCGACGTGTGCTTTAGCTAAATATGGGGCATCGGAGGGTCGATCCATAGCACAGCCGACCGGCTGGGGTCCAGCCGATCGCGGGCTCCTGGGCTACTCGCAAGGATGAACAGTAATGCCTAGTACAACAGCAGTTCCTGACGCCGCACAGGTCATCAAACTGGCCCTCGGGAGGATCGGCGAGGTAGCCACGCTGCCGGAGGTAACCGCCAAGATCATCTCGGTGGTGGATGACCCCAAGAGCACGGCCCGTGATCTGCATCACATCATCAAGAACGACCCGGCTCTAGCGACGAAGATCATGAAGGTTGTCAACTCCGCGTTCTATGGCCTGCCGGGACAGGTATCGGATCTTGACCGGGCGATTGTTCTTCTGGGTCTGAGCGCGGTCAAGAACATCGCGATTTCCGCTTCCATCAGCCGCCTCTTCACCAGCGACAAGATGTCCGACAAGTTCAGCGCCCGCGACCTGTGGAAGCACAGCGTGGCCGTCGGCGTGGCGACTCGGCAGTTCTGCTGCCTGATCGGCAAGAAGGCATTTGCGGAGGAGGCGTTCCTAGGAGGCCTGATCCACGATCTTGGTTTGCTGGTTCAGCGTCAAGCTTTCACCGATCAGTTCGCGGAGGTGATCCAGGTGGCCTCCAAGGGCGAGACGCGATTCTGCCAGGCTGAGACCGAGATCATCGGCGTTGACCATCAGGTCCTCGGGGCGGCCTTGGCAGCCAAGTGGAAGTTCCCGCGTGGCCTGCAGACCGTGCTGGGCTATCACCACAATATCACCAACCTCAGCGAGGACCATCGCATCCTCCCATCCATCGTCTACGTGGGCGACGTCCTCTGCTGCCATGAACGAATCGGCTTCCACCTCACCGCGGAAGGTCAACCGCTCGACAGCGGTTTACTCGAATCGATTGGCCTGACCGAGGCGGACCTCAACAAAGTGCGTGAGGAGTTGCCCGAGCTGATTGTGGCGGTTGAGGATATCCTCATGGCCTGACGCATCTTACGCGTCATCAAGCTGGGTGACACGATCGCAGCACACATCCCGCGACTATCCTTTTCCAGGGCCAAGCCTGGGGCCGGGCAACACAAGTCCGGCACGCAGCCGAGCGGGCGACGCGTTTTCAGGCGAGCTGCGAGGCGGTCGTCCTGACCTGCGAGGGAACGAAGCCACTCGTCCTGAGCAGGCTTCACTGTCCATTGACACTGCGCGAACACAACCCTAAATTACAGCCTGAGCGAGGTTTGGCGGAAACCGCGGGTACGGCGAGTGGGATTTGGGGACGCCATGGCGTCGAGCGACTTTCTAGGGTCATTTCTCATCACCGTCTTCCTGATTAGCACGAGCGCCCTTGCCCTGTACGGCCTGCACCTGTACGTGTTGGTGTTCTTCTTTCGCAGGCGACACGCAGCTGCAAGCAGCGAGCAGCAGGCGTTTCTCGCCCGCTATCGCGAGGAGACTCCCGAAAGCGACTGGCTCGGCGTCACCAGCCAGATCCCGATCTACAACGAAGCCGATGTGGCCATCAGGGTCATCACGGCCGTGGCGGGCATGGACTATCCTGGCGGCAAGCACACGATTCAGGTTCTGGACGACAGCACGGACGAGACCCGGCTGCTAGTCGATCGGGTGGTCAGGCCGCTCCGCGAACAGGGGGTGGACGTCGAGATCATCCGGCGTGAGAACCGGGAAGGGTTCAAGGCTGGTGCACTCAAGGTGGGGCTGGGGCGAAGCCGGCACCCGCTGGTCGCCATTTTCGACGCGGACTTCGTTCCTCCCCGCGATTTCCTTCGACGGGCGACCCCGTTCCTGGCTCGGAACGCGAAAGTGGCCTGTATTCAAGGGCGGTGGACCTACCTGAACCCCCACGAGTCTTGGCTGACGGAAGCCCAATCGGTGGGTCTCGACGGCCATTTTGCGATTGAGCAAGGCGCTCGGGCGTGGAACCAACTCTTCATGAACTTCAACGGAACGGCCGGCGTCTGGCGCAAGGCCGCCATCGACGACCCGGCGGTGGGCGGCTGGACGGCCGACACACTCACCGAGGACCTGGATCTGTCCTACCGGGCTCAACTGGCGGGCTGGAAGATCGAGTACTGCTTGTCGCTGGAATGCCCGTCGGAGTTACCCAGCACGATTACGGCCCTCAAAGCCCAGCAGCGGCGCTGGACGACCGGGGCTACCCAGACGGCAGTCAAGTTGTTGCCACGGATCTGGCGGTCGGATGCCCGCCTCTCCCAGAAGCTCGAGGCGACCTTCCATCTCACGCACCACACGGCGTCGCTCTGGATGGTCTTCGTGGCCCTGATGACTCGTCCGCTGATCCTGGGAGTCGATCCTTCCGCGTTTCTGCCTGCCTTCTTGACCGGCTACACGATGATGATCATCACGTCTCTCGCCCCGCCGACGATGTACGGATACGCCCGTCGCGTGCTGGGCGGCGGATGGAGCGGCCTCAAAACCACGCCGGCGATGATGGTGATCGGAACGGGCATGTCCATCAACAACGCTCTGGCAGTGCTCCGGGGGCTTCTCACCCCGCGGGGGGAGTTTGTGCGAACACCCAAATCGGGCAGCACGCAGCGGCGCAAGCAGGCGAGCCGCTACAAGACCAAGAGCGCTCCACGGTTGTGGATCGCCGAGATGCTGCTTGGAGCCTATTGTCTGGCTTACTGGGTAGTGTGCCTTTCTCAGGGTCGGCTCGTGTTCAGCGTCTTCCTGATGGTCTACGCAGCCGGGTTCCTGATATCAGGGTGGATGTCACGCCCCAGTGCACCAACGATCGATCGCCGACGTTTCATAACCGTCTCCGACGGCGGGGAGACCGAAATGAGCCCCACCCTCGCTCCGGCGAGCGCGCCGGTTCGCGCCCGCTAGTCCGGCCGCTCCCAGCTGACCGACTCCTGTTTGTGCGGTGAAAGGAGCTTGCGCATGCCGAAATGGAGTCTTTGGCTTGTATTCAGCGTCATCGCGACGGTCGGGGCCGGGTGGCAGACGGTCCTGGCCAAGGTGGGCGAAGCGGTCAACCTGGCGGACTTCGCCCGGGTCGTCAAGTACCTCGGCGATTCGCCGGAGACCCTGCAGGTTCGGGAGCTCGAGCAAGGGAGCGAGGGGTGGGAACCCTGGCGGGGCGACGACAACGAGTACATGATCGGTCTCGAGTGGGACGAGCCGAGAGACGTGTGCCTGGTCGAAATCGAGTTCCGGCACGCCATTTCCGATCGAGACAAGATACGCGTGCAGTACTTTCAGGACCACTGGCCGAGCGCCGAGACAGGCGGGTGGGCGGGGGTTGATGATCCTTTCCACGGCAAGTGGGTCACCGCCAAGGCGGACTGGTGGGCAGGTGATCGCGACGTCACCTTCGCATTCCTGCCCTACGACCAGGAGCAACCCGGCGACGGGGCTCCGGACGTGATCTACCGCCGGACCTACCGTTTGCGATTTCTCCTTGGGAAGCGGGAGATTGAACTGCCTGCGGTTCGGTACTTCCGGGTCTATGGTCCCCGGAAGACGCTCTCGGCGAAGTTCAATATCCGGTTCGAACCCCGAGGCAAGCTGCGTCTTCCGTTGGACGTATCGGTGGTCAACGGCGGCATCATCGACCGACTGGTCGGCGACACGACGATTCAAAGCTGGGTGCTGAATCGCGAGCCCACCAGTCTCGAGGTCAACTACCTCGAGGACCTCGAGACGCCGAGCCGCACCGTGGTCACGCTCCGCTCGCCGGAGGATCCTCTGGTGGGCATGTCGTTTCTTCCGGCCGAGGTCGTCAAGCATGGGATCATGCGCGTTCCCTCGATGGGCATGGTGATCGCTCACGTTGGCGGCAGGCAAGCTCTGCAGGCGGGGACAAGGACGGGTGCCTCGGTCTTCGATCGGGTGGCGACCGAGCCGGAGCAGACCTGGGAGCGCGCCCGGCGAGAGATTCCCGAGCTCCAGAAAAGCCGACAGGTCCACCTTCCGCTGCACTTGCCGCTCGGGCCGCCGGACGCCCGCCAGGAAATCGCGGTCAGTTACGATGGGAGCATCCTGCTGAGCAAGTCGGCACTTAAAGTGCCCGCGGCGGACAGCGACCGGGTGCACTTTCCGGCGGACGAGTGGTACATCCGGGTGGATACCGGTACACGGGCATTCGACCGAACAACGGAGGGAAACGTCAAGCAGCGACTGATGGACGGCTATCTGCCCATCGTGGTCAACTCGTGGGCACACGAGGGCGTCAAGTACGAGGAGACCTCGGTCGCCACGTTCCTCGACGGCGAGCCGCGGGAGATCCGAGGTGACGAGACCGTTGTCCTGGTGACCCGGTTGACCATGACCAATCCGGGCAGCGGCCCGGCCACGGCGACGGTTATGCTCAGCAGCGATCCCGGGGAGCAGCTGATCCTGGAGTCGGGGCACGTCTCAGCCCGAGCGGCCATCCGCGACAAGAAAGCGAGCGTCTATCGCCGTCCGCCGTATCGGTACCACGTCAGGAGTAGTGCCGAGGTTATCCGAATTGAATCCCGCGGCAGCGATGGCGAGGAGGCCATCGCATGGCAGGGCCAGCTGGCAGCCGGTCAGTCCGCGGCTCTCGAGTGGTTTGTGCCCTTTGTCGCCATCGATACCGACGCCGAGCGGCGTGCGATCGCCGGGCTCGACTTCGACAAGGTCCTCAAGAGCGAGAGCGAGCGGTGGCAGGCGATCATTGCCAGACAAGCTACCATCGAAGTTCCCGACCCGCTGCTCAACGATTTCTACAAGGCCCAGCTGGCTCACATCCTGATCACCGCCGATCGTGATCCGTATGCAGGCTTTCGCGTTCTGCCGGCGGCCACGCTCAGCTACAACGTGTGCATGAACGAGTCCTGCCATCAGATCCGGGCATTGGAGGTTCGTGGTCTGCATGAGCACGCCCGACAGTATCTGGATGCGTTTCTCACGGGTCAGTCCACGCGCGGTCTCCATGGCCGGTTCAGCGACAAGCATGGTGTGATCCACGGCCTGCCGAGCAAGAACGGCAACTACCAGACGTTCAACTACAACCTGGATCACGGTTTCGCCCTGTGGATGCTGAACGAGCACTACCGCTTCACTCGTGACAAGGGCTGGCTGTCGGCCGCGGCGGATCAGCTGGTTGCGGCGTGCGATTTTGTGACCCGCCAGAGCAGGCTCCCGGCTGAATCCAATACCCTGGGCAAGGACGATGCTCGATGGGGCGAAGGGCTGTTGCCTCCGGGGCACCTCGAGGACCCGCCCGAATGGTTATGGTGGTTCGCGGTGAATGCCTACGCTGCTCGGGGGATGCGAATGACCGCTGAGTCGTTGGCCGAGATCCATGCCCCCGAAGCGGCCCGGATCGCCCGCGAGGCGACCACGTTCAGCAAGCATCTCGAGGAGTCGTGCCGGGAGGCGATGGTGCAAGCACCGGTGGTACGCCTCCGAGATGGCACCTACGTGCCCTTTCAGCCGACGCGGAGCCGGCTGCGCGGACGTGATCTTGGGTGGATCCGTGACGCTCTCTATGGCCCGGTGCATCTGATCGATTGCGGCGTGTTCGCGCCGGATTCGCCCGAGGCCGAATGGATCCTGCGCGATACGGAGGACAACGTATTCATCGGCGAGGAACGAGGACGAGGACTCGACGACTTCGAGAGACGGTGGTTCAGTTGGGGTGGGATCACGATTCAGTCGAACCTGTTGCCCAATCCGCTGGTGTACCTGCAGCGCGGCCAGGGCAAGCACGCCGTCCGGACGTTCTACAACAGCCTGGCCGCCAACGTGTACGCCGACGTTCGGGCCTTCACCGAGCACCCGGTTGCGGCTTATGGGCTGGGGCGGGGGCCGAACTACAAGACGCCCGACGAATCCGCCTTCATCGTCTGGCTCCGCTCGCTGCTGGTGCTCGAGCGCGGCCAGGAACTCGACTTGCTGGCCGGAGTACCCCAGGAGTGGCTAGGGCCGGGCAAGAAGATCACGATACGGGGCGCGGCGACCTGGTTCGGGCCCCTCGATCTGGAAGCCGAAGCGGCGGCGGATGCACGGCAGCTGTCGGTCAAGCTCAGCAGCCCCAGCCGGAATCCGCCCAAGGCCATCCGGTTGCACACCCGGTTACCTGGCAAGGTGGCGGCCGTGACCCTCAACGGCGCTGCCCTCTCGACCTTCGATGCCCAGAGCGGCATCGTCACACTGCCGGGCAATGTCGGCCGAGCGGAAATCATCATCGCGTATTGACGGCGAACTCGTGGCCAGATCCGGAGCATCTGCGGGGGTCTTCTTGGCGGGCCCCTTCTTCGGGCGGGTCCTGCCTGGCCATGAAGCCCGTCATCTTCCCTTCAACGAAAACGGCCGGCACAAAAGCCGGCCGTAGCGGGAATCGTCGGGGCAACTGGCCAGCGACCGCGCGGGCCCGGGCACCGGAGGCGGACAATCAGTTGTAGCGGTGCTTAACGCCGTAGTCCTCGGCCGACGGGCACTTCTCGATCTGGCGATACGCACCTTTGCCGCCGGTCTTGGAACTGCCGCGGTAGAACTCATCGTACCATTCGCGACCGGACACCCACTTGCTTCTGTACTTGACACACTGGTCCCTGGAACCGAAGTACTTCCCTTCCGTATGGGGTCTGGGCGGCAGGGACAGGGCCTCGACGTGGCCATCCGCACAGCCGACGTTGCCCCGCTTGCGCGAATGCCGATCGGTCAGTCCGTCGTCGTTGTCCCAAGCGCTGTTGTTGCACCCGCTGAGGTACCACTCGTAGTCTTCCTCGACCAGGATGAAGGTGGGGCTGACGCGCATGTTCGCGGTGTGATCCGTCTCGCTGTAGTTGCCGGAGGCGCCGGCTCCTCCGAAGCGGTAATGGGATTGTCCCACAGAAGCGGTATTGGCTCCGCTCATCATGACGGGGGTGGTGTAACTGTAGGCATCGTTGGTCTGGCTGGTATCGCGGTGGGGGTTGTCGTCGGGGCAGCGGTAGGCCGCCCTGTTCCTGCCCATGTGCTTGAAGACGGTGCCATCCTCGGGCTGGCGGCCGGGGTATCCGCCGGTCTTCCGGTTCCTGTTGCTGAGTCCCAGCCAGTCCGCGTTGTCATCCTCGCTGTTGCCAGGAAGGAAGCCCTTGGTCTCCGAGGCGTACGCGAGGAAGGCGGTCGTGAGCGACTTGAGGTTGGCCTGGCAAACGACCATCCGAGCCTGCTTTCTGGCCGACTCCAGCGAGGGGAGCAGGACAGAGACGAGGAGGGCGATGATGGCTACGACGACCAGGACTTCGATCAGGGTGAAGCCCCGGCTACGTCTGAGGTGCGGCATGGCCAAGTCTCCTGTTCAGCACTTTTGCGACTTCGCAGACCTGTACTAATACTTTAGCCGTCCTTGTAGTGATCTGTCAAGGAGCGGGATTGCCGCTGCGGCGGAGACCGGCGATGTTGTTCTGAATCGCGCTGCGGACATCAGGGTTTTTTTCTTTTTGCAGCAGCCGTTCAAGTGCGGGTATAGCCTGGACGGGGGCGTTCGTGCGGTAGATGGCGGTCACCAGCTGGATGCGGAGATCGGGGTCGTTGGGCGCCTTGTCGTAAGCGGCCGTCACCTGGGGAATGACCTCTGGGCCACGGCGACCCAGTTCGATGATCATGTCATCACGCTGGTCGGGCTTGGCCGCCATGAGCTTGTCGATCAACTCGTCGGAAGGCGCTTTGAGTTGAGCGGCGGGCCGGTTGAGCCAAAGGTAGCCGAGGACGACTACGATCACGGCCAGGACGATACCGCCACCGACGGCGACCCTGTGATTGGGGCTAGAAGATGGGCTCATTTGCGTCTTCCTGTTTCTCTCTTGTCTGGTTCTGCCGAGGCCAAGAACCAGCCTTCCTGAGTTGCGCCTCACCGGGAAACCATGCCCCGTCATGCGGTCTTGTCTCCCGTTCCTCGGCTCGCGCCCGTCGCCGCGAGAGTACCATCACGTGGCGCCGCCCCCGAGGGGCAACGGAGAAATGGGCCCTACGCGTTTCCTGCTAGTTGCCCTTTGGCCCTGGCACCTGGACCGGGACTCGGGTCGATGCCCACCCTCGTCCTGTCTTCTGGCCAGGGCGCTCTCCATGATACCACACGGCCGCTCGCATCAGGAGCGCATTGTCGTCCGCCCCGCGGAAGATGCAATGAGCCAGGGCCAGGCCGCTGCCGATCGGCTGGTGATGAGCCGGTTTTCATGTGAGGCCATTTGCCCGTCGGGTGTCCAGACAGGGCCCGAAGAGATCTGCAAGCCCTACCCGATTCCAACCCGGGCCCCGCGGACTTGTCCCTCCCTGGGAGTCCTGAGGGTCACGCCGGGCCACATGCCTTCTCGCCGGGTCCTCCAGAACGCCTGGGCTCAGGTACCATCGGGGTCGTCTCGGGCTAGACCGAGGTCAACTGGCCGCTCTCGGGACTTCTTGGCCCCCGGTGGTGACCTCGGTTTGAATGGAGGAGTCGCCCCGCGCTTCGGCTTGCTGTCCCCGCCCTTCCGGGTTACTGTCGCGGCCATGGTCGAGTCCTCCAACTCGAACCGACCGCGTTCCGGCCATTCCCGTGGCCGAGAGGCTGACGAACGAGCTGAGGGAATAGCACCGACGGTGTCCGCGATGGACCGCGGCAGTATCTGTTGTTTCGCAAGTAACGCATTTGGGCTACGTTACGAACGTAGGAGACTCGTCATATCATGAGTGTCTGTAGCCTAGCGGCGTGGGATATGGAGACCCGCCAGGAGCCGAGCATCCGCGTGGGCATCATCCTTCCCGAAGACGAAACGCATCAAGTTCGGTTGAGCACACCCAAGGATGATGCGTATCGTGTCTGGCTGGACGACATGAGCGGTCCCATCCTCCAGGGGGCCAGCCTTGAGGTCCAGATCGACGATCGGCGATTGGTCCTGAGGGGCGGCGACACCGCGATTGGGAAAGCGGGCATCATCCGGTTGATGCCTGAGGCGGAGCAGAGGCTCGCCCAAGGGGCCGGAGCATTGGTCAGAGGGGTGGTCACCGGGCGTGGCTTCCACTGGCAGAAGCGGATTCACACCAGCCTGAACGGCATGCTCGAGTTCCGGCTGCATGAGGATCACCTGCTGCTGGTCAACGAGGTCCCTCTCGAGCAGTACCTTGCCGGCGTGCTCACGGCAGAGATGAGCGGCAATTGCCCGGTGGAGTATCTGAAGACCCAGGTCGTTGTCGCTCGATCATGGGTCCTGGCTTTTACGGAGAACAAGCACCCGGATCTGCCCTTTGACCGCTGCAACGACGACGATTGCCAGCGGTACCACGGCACGACGTCGCTGACGCCTGCTGCGGTGGAGGCGGTGCGGGCCACGCGCGGCCAGGTGCTGGTGGATGCCAGCGGCGAGGTGATTGACGCCAATTACTCCAAGAGCTGCGGGGGCGTCAGCGAGACGCCGGAGAACACCTGGTCCGTCGCCAAGGCCGGCCTGGTGGCCATGGTCGACGCGCCAACGGGGTCGCAGGCCCGACGGTTCTTCCCCGTGACCGAGGACAATCTCGACGAGTACCTCACCGGCTCATGGCTGGCACACACCGACATCTTCTGCAGCCCGGCGGTTGTGCCTGATGATGAGGTTACCCGGTACATCGGGAAGGTGGACGAGCGCGGCAACTACTTCCGCTGGCAGATCCACTACGACCGCGAAGACCTCGAGCAGGTTCTGCGCGACAAGTTCTTCGCCCGACAGGATCCGGGCAAGGTAGCCACCCTTTCCACGCTGATGGACATTCGGGTGACGCGACGAGGGCTTTCGGGCCGAGCGATCGCGATGGATCTCGAGTATCTGGACCCGATGCGCCAGATCCATCTGGTGCAGCTTACCGACCAGCACAAGATCCGCGATGCCTTGCACGAGAAGTTCCTGTACAGCAGTGCATTCAGGATCGACATAGAACGCGACCCGGACGGTCTTCCGAGACGAATCACGCTGACCGGCGCCGGCTGGGGGCACGGCGTGGGCATGTGCCAGATCGGAGCGCTGGGCATGGCCCTCAAGGGCTACACGTGTGAACAGATCGTGCGGCACTACTTCGAGGGAATCGACATCTACGCGTGCTACTAGCTAGACTCGACACGCCGAGATGGCGAAGCGATCCGTCGTCTTTCAGCCGGGGCGGGATCCAGGAATCAACGGCCGGCGACGGTCTTGATCGACGAACACTCGAGCCAATGGAACCCGATAGCTGCGTACTTTCGTGAGCGCATCCAGCACATTGCCGTCGACCAATCGCCTCCTCATGTGGGGTCTGGCCCTGTTTCTGCTTGCGGTCATAGCGCGTGTGGGGTGGGTGGTTGTGCGGTTCGGTTCGCCGGAGCGATCGGAGACGCTGACCTACCCGGATGAGGAAGCTTACTGGGAGGGAGCCCGGTCGCTGGCGGCGGAGCAGGGCCTGGTCGACGAGTTTGGCTTTCGGGCAACGTACATGCCCGCGTATCCGGCATTTCTGTCGATCTACGCAGGCTGTCAGCGGCCGCTTTTCTGGGCTCGCGTTGGACAGGCGTTGTTTGGAGCGCTGGCGGCGCCGGCGGCCATGTTTCTCGCCTGGCGGTGGTGCGTGGCCGTCTCGCTGTCATCGGGGATTCGGATCATCGCCCCCCTGGCAGGCACGCTTGTGGCGCTCGATCCGTTCCTGGTGTTCTTTTCCGGTCTCCTGCTCACCGAAGCCTTGTTTGCAGTGGTCCTGGTCGGGTGCATGGCATTCGCCGTCTCCATGGCCGACCGGGCGCGGCGGCTTTCGATCTGGGACGCGTTGCTCGGCGGGGTGATGGCTTGGGGCTGCATCATGCTCCGCCCCTCGGCCGTGTTCCTTGTCCTGCTGTTGCCTGTCGTGATTGTGCTCCGCAGGCGGTTCGGGTGGCGGAGCTTCGCGGCCGGGGGTCTTCTCTTTGCCGTTCCGGTGCTTGGACTGGTTCCTTGGGCCGTCCGCAACCACCAGACCGTCGGCCACTGGCGGTGGTTGACGACTCGCGGCGGGATCTCGCTATACGATGGGGTTCGGGCAGGTGCGACAGGAGACAGCGATCTAGCCCACACCAAGATCATGGCCGAGGTGCAGGGGCTCAGCGAAGTGGCGTGGGACGCCTATTTTCGAGCCCAAGCCTGGGAGGCTATCGCCGAAGATCCTGGCCGGATCGTGTGTTTGATGGGCGTCAAGTTCCTTCGAACCTGGAGTCTCACCCCGAATGTTGCGGCCTATCGAGGTGGCATGGTGGCTTGGATCAGCGGGATCTGGATGCTGGCAGTTCTCATTCTGGCCATGGCGGGCTTCTGTGTTGTCGTGGGCCGCAAGTATGGTCGAGAAGGCGACTCGCCTTCTCGCCGGGAGCGTGTGGCGACTGCCTTCCTCTTGCTCTTGCCGGTGATTGTGTTCACACTGCTGCACATGGTATTCGTTGGCAGTGTTCGATATCGGGTGCCGATCATGCCGTTCATATGCGTGCTGGCCGCGACCGGTCTCGTGGCCCTGGGGCCGCGCCGGCGAACCGGGAACCTGCCCAGGTGAGCCGCCCTTGAGGAATCCCTTCACCAAGCCGTGGGGTGTGCTGCTGAAGCGCCGCCGGCCGCTGTCTCGGGCACGGCGGTGGGTTGGTCTAGCTCTGCTGGTAGTGCTGGCCCTGATCCTTGGCGGGTACTACCGACTCACCGACAAGACCCGGCTGCGGGCGATGGCCGAGGCGTGGCTGACGGACTTCAGCGGCGGCGAGGTGCGGATCGAAGATGTCCGCCTGGACATGTTCGAGGGGCTGCATCTGGTCGGGGTGACCATCGCGACGCCAACCGCCGCGCGCTTTGACCCGAGTGACGACTCGTTGGCCAACCGTGTCATCCTCAGGGCCGCCACCGTCTTCCTGCAGCTCCGCCCGGTCAGCGTTCTCACCGGTGATCTTGTCGTGCCGCAGATCACGGCGATCAATCCCGAGATCGTTGTTGCCCGCCGCAGCTCAGATAGCAAATGGAACTGGGAGATGATAGCTCCCCAGCATAAGCAGCGCTTGTCCAAGAAGGCCATGCAGCTTCCGGAGATCCGGCTGCGTGATGCTCGGGTCATCCAGTGCCGGCTGGACGAGCGTGGCTGGCTTCGCGCACCGGCCCAGGGATTCTGGGTGGAGGCTCGGCCCAAGCCCGACCAGACCAACACCTACACGATCGCTCTCACCCGGGTGTTCAACAGCTCAGGCGAGGCCGAGACGGAGCCGGAATCAGCTCGATTTGACTTCAATATGCGGACGCTCACGCTGGAAGGCAGCTTGCCGTTCCTGTCCATGGACGAGATCAGGATGGCAGCGCCGGCGGAGGTTTCGCGTTGGCTCGAAGTGCTCTCCACGAGCGGCTTCGTCCGCGCGAACAGCCTTCGGGTGACTGAGGGCGCGAGGCTTGTCGCCTCGCTTGATCTGCGCGACGCCGCCGTGTCGGTTCCACTGAACGACGACGAAGCCGCTCGTTCACCCGAGCAGCGTCACATCCGCCTTGATCAGATTGAAGGCACGATCACGATCACCGGCCGCGAGGCGACAGCCGACCTCCGGGGCCGATTTCACGGCCGGCCGGTCGCGATGCAAGGTCGGCTGGAGTTGCCGGCCGAAGCCGTCCGGGGCATCGAGAGCCTGGGATTCGAACTGGAGATCAAGGCCGACGCTGTCCAACTGCCGCGTGACGACGAACAGGCGGCCGAAGCCGAGCGACGGTTTGTGCAAAGCTGGCCGTCGGTGACCCGTTTCGTGCGCGATTTTGACGGGATTGGGGCGATAGACCTGACGGCTCGGATCCGGAAATCCCCCGGTCCAGGCGGCCAAGTCGAGTTTATCGAAGGCGAGCTGGGGTTTCGGAACTCGTCCGCTCGGTACATCTTCTTCCCCTACCGGCTCCATGAGTTGAACGGCACGGTTCAGTTCCGGCCGGACGGTCGGATCGCGCTCAAGGACATTGCGGGCGTTCACGACCGGGGCCGGGTGGTCATCAACGGCCTTCTGGGCGGGCGCCTGTCCCAGGAGGGACAGTTGAGTATCACCGGTGAGGGCATCAGCTTGACCGATGACCTGCTGGTCTGCCTCGATCCGCGAGACCAAGAACTCATCCGCAGATTCCGAGCCACTGCGAAGGCGGATGTCCACGTTGAGATGAAGCGGCCACCGAGACCTCTCGACGGTCCGCCGGCACCTTGGGAAACCGAAGTCGACCTGCGTTTCCTGGACGGCGACGTGAACCTGGACAGCTTCCCTTACCCCCTGGACCATCTTGGCGGGCAGATGCGTATCGCCAAGAAGCGTATCGAAGTCAAGGACCTCTCCGGCCGGCGGAGGGATGGGCGGGTCAGCGTCAGCGGATGGGCCTCGGACATGCCGGATAAGGGCGTGGCGTTCAATCTGGCGCTGAGCGCCACCGGCATTGAGATCGACGAGATGCTGGGCCAGGCCCTTCCGAGCAGCGGCCGGCGGCTGTACGAGCGGTTCGAACCCGCCGGCTTCGCGGACATCAGCGGCACGCTCCGCACGACCGACCCGGGCGGCGCGCTGACGTGCAATCTCGACGCGAACCTGAGCAGGGCATCGGTTGTCATTCCCGAGAGCGCCTCCCGACTGGAAGACGCGCGAGCCAAGCTGAAGATCACGCCAGAGACCCTTGAGGTGACCTCTTTCGAAGGCCGACTCGGCCAAGCGGAGGTCCAGTGTACGGCGAGGATTCCGCTCGCGGATGACGATCCGCACCTGTCGCTGCACCTGACCGCCGGCCGCATGCCGCTCGACGATAAGCTTCGCCAGTCTCTTCCTGCGAGTTTGCGGGAGGCCTGGGACTTGTTCCAGCCCAAGGGTACTGCGGCCGTGGATGCCCGGTACGAGCGCTCGTCCCCCTCGTCCCGGCCTGGGGGCACCACGCAGCCCACCAGCCTCCCCACGGACGGGTCCGACTACGTCGTGGTGATCGAGCCTCGGGATTGCGAGGCAATCTACGAGGGGTTCGCGTTACCGCTCCGGGAAATCAAGGGCCGGGTTACGGTGACTCCCCGCGAGGTTCGCATCGAATCGACGACGGCTCGCTATGAGGACAGCCTGGTGCGCCTCGATGGTACCGTTCACCGGCAAGGGAGCGAGACGTCGATCGAGTTGGCCATCGACGCCAAGGAGGTCGGCTTCGCTGAATCGCTTCGGCAGGTGCTGCCTTGGCGAATACGGCGGCTCTGGAACGATGTGAAGCCCGTCGGCAAAGCGGATTTGACCTTCGACCGCCTGGCGATGACGCTGAGCGCCGGTTCGCGGCCTGCCTGGGAGTTTTCCGGCAGGGCTGAGCTGAAGGGCCTGTCGCTCGCCCTGGGCTCGTCCCTCACGGACATTCACGGGGCAATACGTGCGGGGGGCAGGATGGGCGACGGATGGGAGATCGACGGGGAACTGGACTGGCCGTCGCTGCGGATCGACGGCCGTCCGCTGAGCAACGTGAAAGCCCAATTCGCTCGTCCCGCGAACGATCCTGTTTTCCGAATCCAGCGGATTCTCGGCAACTTCTGCGGTGGCAGCGTGATGGGGGAAGTGGACATCGACACCTCGCGCTCGGGCCCGGCCTTTGGCCTGTCGCTCACGGCCAGGGAGGTGTCGATTGGCAGCTTCCTGAATGCAGCCCTCAAGCCAGGTCAGACGCCGTTCGACCTCCAAGGCCAAGTCGAAGGCAACCTGGCTTTGGCGGGCCGGTTTGGCGATCCGTTCAGTCGCCACGGCAGCGGTTCAGTGACGATTCGAGAGGCCCAGATGCTGAAGCTGCCGTTCCTGCTGGCCATGCTGCAGGCGGCGAACAAGCCGGCCGGCGATCAGGGCGCGTTTCAGGATGCCCTGCTGACCTTCGCCGTGGATGGTGACCAGTTGCTGTTCGAGGAGATTGACCTGCGAGGCAAGACGCTGTCGATGGTCGGCGCCGGCCAGGTGAACACGCCCACGGAGGCGCTCGACCTCACGCTGTTGATCGGCAGCCCGTTGCGTTTGCCCAGGATTGAGGTGCTGAGCGAACTGCTGGAAGGCGTTGCCCGGGAGTTGGTCGAGGTCCACGTCGAAGGCACGCTGGCGTCTCCGACCTATCGGGCGGAACTCGTGCGCAGCATCCGCAAGACGCTAGATACGATCCTGAATGCCCGACACCGGCAGCCGAGAGTTCCCCGATCGCGATGACCTATCGGAGAACAGCCGGTCGCCGCAGGTCGGCCTGTGCATCGCGGCGTTTGGGCCCCTTCTCCTGCAGGACCTTCATGGCTTTCTTGTTGTCGGCAACCTTGAACACACCGTTGGTCTTGCCCCCTTGTGCGCCGGTCGTGCAGTAGGCGTAACTGATGTTGATGTGCGCGTCAGCCAGTTTCTGACACAGATCTGCCAGCGCTCCGGAGCGGTTGGCCAGAGCGACAACCAGCACCTCGGTCTCCGTGGTAGGCAGGTTCAGCCTGGCGAGAGCCTCGCGGAGACGACCAGGGGCATCCACGACCAGGCGGAGCACGCCGTGCTCGCTCGAATCGGCCAAGGTCATGGCCAGGACATTGATCCTGGCCATGGCGATCTGTCGAGTCACCTGGGCCAGAACACCGGGCTTGTTGACCAGGAAGACGGAGAATTGCGACGTTAGTTCCATGCTGCACCTCGACTCCTGTACCTACAAACGAACGACCCGGATCACTTGATGCCTGGGGCATCGGTCTATGAACCGGGTCCGGGACAGGCTCCCATCGCCGGTTCCAGGCAATTATAGTACCGGCACTACCCACCGAGCCGGGCCTTGAGCTCGCGTTTGAGGATCTTGCCGGTGGGTCCGTGGGGCAGGCTTTCAAGGATGTACAGCTCTCTGGGGGTCTTGTAGCCCGCCAGCCGCTGGCGACTGAACTCGCGGAGCTCATCGGCCGTGGCCTGGGCGCCGTCCTTGAGGGCCACGAAGGCGACGACCACCTCGCCCCGGCTATGGTCCAGGCGCCCGATCACGCCGACTTCGAAGACCGCCGGATGCTGCTCCAGAACGGACTCGACTTCTCGGGGAAACACGTTCTCGCCCCCGACGATCATCATCTCCTTGGCCCGGCCGGTGATCTTGATGAAGCCCTCTTCGTCCAAACGAACAATATCGCCGGTCCGGAACCAGCCGTCCTTGTCGATCACGGCGGCCGTCTCCTCGGGGCGATTAAAGTATCCCTTCATGATCATCGGACCTCGAACCCAGAGTTCGCCTTCCTGTCCGACGGGCAGCGACCGGCCGGCCTCGTCGCGAACCAGCAGCTCGCAATCGCGGATCGGCCGTCCGACTGTCCCGATCTTGTTCGCCCAGGGCTGGTTGGAGGAGACCACCGGTGAGGTCTCGGTCAAGCCGTAGCCCTCCAGGAGGGAGATCCCGGTCTTCGCGAGGAAGTCGTCGTAGGTTCGTCGCGGGAGCGGTTCCCCGCCGCTGACCGTCAGAACGAGCCGCTTGAAGTCGGCCGGCTCGACCTGCTTGAGGCGAGCGATGGCTCCGTACATGCTTGCGACGGCCATGATGATGGATATGTCTGAATCGCGGATCGACTTATGGATGGCCTGGGGTGAAAACCGGGGGAGGAAAGTGACGGTGGCGTGCAGGACGACCGGGAGCAGCGTTGTGCAGGTCAGGCCGAACACGTGGAACGGCGGGATGATCCCCAGGATGTGGTGCTCGGGCGTCATCTGGAAGTGCTCGATGGCACCCTGACAGTTGGTGAGCAGGTTGTTGTGGGTGAGGCAGACGCCCTTGGGTTGGCCGGTCGATCCGGATGTGTAGATGATGGCCGCCGTGTCGTGCGGACTGACATCGGGTATTGGGGGGGCAGAGCGCAGTCTCTCGACCAAGTAGGCGCGCTTGAGGGGAAGGTCCTCGAGGTAGACGGCCTTCACGGGCAGCGTAGCCAACTGGTCTTTGAAGTGCCTCGTGGCAATGACCAGGTCGATGCCGGCATCGGCGAGGACGGCGGCCAGTTCTCGGGCGGGCAGGAGGAAATTGAGTGGAATGGCGATCCGTCCCGCCCAGAGGGTGCCCAGGATAGTGCCCAGCGCGGCCACGGAAGCGGGAAGCATGATGCCCACGCCTTCGCAGCGGCTCTCTCGGGTCACCAGGCGGGCCATGACGCGGGAGAGGGTGACCAGTTGGGCATAGGTGACCTCGCGCACGCCATCCCGGGCAGCCGCTTTCCCCGGGATCCGCTCGGCGGCGTCAAGCAGGCATCTAAGCAGCATGAGGGTCTCCGACTCGACAAAAGACGTTGTTGCGATCATGCTAGCAGGGGTCCGCGAGGCCGTCCACCTGGGCGAGAAAAAAGTCGCGGGCATCACCGGATCGGCGCCGGGCCGGAAGGCGTCCGGTCGCCGGAAGATGAGAGGTTCCTGGATCCGAAGGAGCCATGAGGACCATGGCGAACGATGCGCAAGGATGGAACGACGGGCGGCCGACGGGAGCAGCGGCCGGCACGAGTTCGGCGATGGGGCGCGGGGGTGTGGTTCTGGTTGCCGTGGTTGCCCTTCTCGGGGGCTGCACGCAGTTCGGTCCTGCGGAGAAGGAACTGCTGATCCAGGCCAACCAGCAGTATGCCCAAGGCGACGTGAGCGGGGCGACTGGGCGGCTGAACCGGCTGATCAAGGACTACGGACAGGCCGGCGAGATCGGGGAGGCGTACTATCTCCGGGGGCTGTGCCGGGTACGGGCCGGGCAGGCGGAGGCGGCCCGCAGCGACTTTGAGGAGGCTCTGAGCAAGAGCCGCCGGGACGACCTCACGGCCCGAGCGCAGGCATCATTGGGAACGCTTGCCTACGAACGAGGCCAATGGACTGAGGCCGCGGATCGATTCGCCAAGGCGATTCCCGGATTGCCCAACCAGCCGCCCAAAGACGAAGTTCTCTTCTCAGCCGCCATGGCCAACCAGCGGGCCGGAAGCTGGAGACAGGGGAAGGCCTATCTGGCCGAGCTGTTGCGCAACTTCCACGACCGTCCGATCGCCGCGGAAGCCCGGCGGCTCGCTTCCTGGCGGCACGAGTGTTACGCGATTCAACTGGCGGCCTATCAGAGTTCCGACAACGCCCAGGAAGCCGTCAAATCATGGCGGCGTAAAGGCCTTGATCCCGATCTGGAGAACGTGCCCCGAGGTGGTGCCGCCATCTGGATCATCAAGGTCGGCCGCTACCGCACCTACGCCGAGGCGTCCAATGCCCTGGCCGCCATGCGCAGGCTTGAACCCAAGGCGATCATCGTGCCCTGATCGGCGAGGCGCGACACGTGACGAGTGAACCGGGCCACAACGCCGCTTCCCCTCCAGCGATCGTGGGCCGTCCACTCGGCTGTCTGGGTGAGGTTTTCAGATCCGGCACGGTTACCGAGTCCCTGGGCTTCTACCTTCCGGCCGCGGTGCTCTACCGAGCGCTGGGCCTGATCCGGGGCGTCCTCCTCGCCTGGCTGATCAGCAAGCGGGAGTTCGGGATCTTCCAGATCATCCTTCTGGCGATCAACATTCTGGTGCCGCTCTGTGCGGCCGGTCTGAACGAGGCCGTTGCGAGGTACGCGCCGCAGTATGAGACCCGACACAGCCTGCGCGCCTTTCTGGGCAGAGCGATCCCCTTTGCCTTGCTGCTCGGTGCGGCGTTGAGCGCGATCGTTTTCCTGCTCGCAGCCCCCCTTTCGCGTCTGCTGTTTGCCACGTTTGGCCACGGGCAACCGGAAGCGGGCCTGGCCGACAGCCGCATTCCCCTGGTGCACCTGGCCACGGCCACCACGCTGGTCCTCATCGCCTACATCCTGATCCTCGCCCTCGTCCGTGGCCTACGGATGTTCCTGGCGGTGAGCTTGATGGAACTCATCAGCAACCTGCTGTTCACGCTTCTGGCAGTGCTGACAGCCCTGGCCGGTCAGGAGTCTGCCGAAGCCATCATGGTCTGCTACGCGGCCAGCTACCTAGTCACACTGGCCGTCTTCGGCTTGCCCTTGTGGTCGCTCGTTCGGGCGATGCCCGACCAAGGCCGGCCGCTTGATTCGGAGGCAGGCGGCTCGGGGAGCGCTGCGCTGCTGGGTCGCATGCTGAGTTACAGCCTGTGGTCCGCCATGGCGGCGGTCGCCTGGCAACTGGTTCAGTACTACCCGATGTGGTTCCTGCAGAAAGTGCATGGGCCGGAGGTCGTGGCCGTCTGTGGCGGCATCCACCTGATCACCCAGGCCGTTCTGATCGCCGCGACCTCGGTGGTGATGGTCATTCAGCCGACGGTCACGAAGACCTGGGAAGCGCTTGGCCGGGACTTGGCCAATCGACAGCTTCTTCTGGCCCACAAGGTGACCTTGTTGGCAACTCTGTTCATCTGCGCGCTGCTTGATCTCGCCGCACCGTGGCTCGTCCGGCTGTTCCCGGTGGGATACGCGGCCGGCGAGGGCATTATCCCGTTGTCTCTGACATTCTTCATGGTCGCGGGCCAGGTTGTCTTTCTGGGGGTGCACTTTAGCCTGATCGAGAGGACCCGTTACCAGTTCGTGGTCTGGCTCGTCGCCGTGCTGTCCAACGCCTTCTTCGCTGCCCGGTTCATCCGGCCGGAGCTGTTGCCCGACCAAGCCCTGTCGGCCACTGTCTGGTCCGAGTTGTTGGGCATCACTGCGGCTCTCGCGGTAACCCTTCTGATTCTCCGCATGGAGCGGCAGCCCTTCGATCGCGGTTTGACTCTCCTGATCCTGGCCGGTTACGGGCTCATCCTGCCGGCATTGGCGTTGCTGGCCGTGATTCTCGGGGTTGTCTTACTGGCCGGTGTAACGAACGTCGTGTTCGACCGAAGAGAGAAGGTGGAGGCCCGGATTCATCTCGCGGTTATCCGGGCGGGTATACTGTCGAGGCTTGGCAGGCTGACCTCGGGGCCGCCGTCGCAGGAGTGAGCATTGTCCGTTCGCGAACCTGATCAGTTTCCGGGAGTCGCTCGACGCCGGCTCGAGGTGCGTGGCCGAGTACAAGGCGTCGGGTTTCGCCCGTTCGTCTACCGGCTGGCGATGGAGTCACAGCTGGCCGGGCTGGTCGGCAACGACACCCATGGCGCGTTCATCGAGATTGAAGGACCGACGGAGCGTCTCGAGCAGTTCGTCCGTCGGCTGCAGGCTGAGCTACCCCCGCTGGCAAGAATCGCGGAATTGCGGGCGGAACCGCTGAGGGCCGTGGGTGAGAAGGCATTCCGTATCGATGCCAGTGAACGGACCGGCATCCAGGATGCAGAAATCACGCCTGACGTGGCCACCTGCGACGACTGCCTGTATGAGCTCCTTGATCCGCAGGACCGGCGATACCGCTACCCGTTCATCAACTGCACCAACTGTGGCCCTCGCTACTCGATCATCCAGGCGGTGCCTTACGACCGCCCCAACACGACGATGGCCCGGTTCACCATGTGTCCGTCCTGTCAGGCCGAGTACGACGACCCAGCCAATCGGCGGTTTCATGCTCAACCGAACGCTTGCCCCGTGTGTGGTCCTCGCGTGTGGCTGACGGATCGCGGAGGCCGGGAACTGGCGGGCGACGCGATCCGCGAATGTGCTCGGCTGCTCGCTGAGGGTGGAATCGTGGCGATCAAGGGCATCGGGGGATTCCACTTGGCGTGCCGGGCGGACGATGAAGGTGCCGTATCGCGGCTGCGGGAGCGTAAGGGCAGGGAAGCCAAGCCGCTGGCGATCATGATGGCGTCACTGGAGGCGGCTCGGCACTACGTGGAGATCGACGCCTGCGGGGCCACCGAACTGGACCGGCCGGAACGTCCCATCGTCCTCTTGCCCAAGCGTGCCGCCGCCCAGATCGCGCCGAGCGTCGCCCCCCGGGTGGACGCCTTCGGGGTAATGCTGCCCTACACACCTGTACACACGTTGCTTTTCGCGGAAGGGCTAGGACCGCTAGTGATGACATCGGGGAATCCAACGGAGGAGCCCTTGTGCTGCGACAACGAGGAGGCCCTGCGCAGGTTGCCAACCATCGCGGATGCCTTCCTGTTGCACGATCGGGACATTCAGCGGCGGGTCGACGACTCCGTCGTGTTGGCACCTGCTCCGGGCGCCGGAGCGACGGCGAGCGATTCCCCGCTGCCGATTCGCCGAGCTCGCGGGTTCGCTCCGGCCCCCATCGAAGTCGCGGCCCCGACGCCCCAGGCTGTCCTGGCCGTTGGCGGGGAGCTCAAGTCCACGATCTGTGTTCTGACCGGGAATCAGGCGATTCTCAGCGAGCATCTGGGCGAACTGGCCAACGCGGAGGCCTACCGACACTTCACCGCCACGATCGAGCAGTTCAAGGCCCTGCTGCGAGCCGAACCGGCCGTCGTTGCCTGCGACCTGCATCCGGACTACGCCGCGACTCGGTGGGCCCGGAAGCTGCCCATGCCGGTGATCGGGGTCCAACATCATCATGCCCACGTGGTGAGTGCCATGGCCGACAACGGTATTACCGGCCTGGTCGTTGGTGTCTCTTGCGATGGCACGGGGTATGGGCCGGACGGTGCCATCTGGGGCTGCGAGGTTCTGGTCTGTGACGAGGCGGAGTACGAACGAGCCGCTCATCTCGGCTACTACCCACTTCCGGGTGGTGACGCTGGGGCTCGGGAGACCTGGCGTCCGGCGGCCGGGCTCCTTTCCCAGATGCAAGCCCAGGATTGGGACAGGATGGCGGCCAGCGAATTCGGGGCCATATCCGAGGAGGCTCTCCATGTGGCCCGACGCCGACTTCGGGAGCCGCATCGACTGCCACAGACGTCCAGCCTGGGGCGGCTATTTGACGCCGCGGCGTTTCTGCTTGGCCTGAGCAGCGAGAACCGGTTTGAGGCGGATGCGGCCATGAATCTGGAGGCCGTGGCCCGGCTATGTTGCGGTGCTCCCCCTCTCTTGGCGAGGCCGACCGATGTTTTTCAGGGTGAATGGCCGATAGTAATGGATGCGCGCCCTGTGATCGGGGCACTATTGAGCGAGAAGCGGCAAGGGCGATCGGCACCGGAGTTGGCCCGAGCGTTCCATGAGACCGTGGCTACAATGCTGGCGGAGGCTGCAGCGCGAGCTGCCGGAGAACGAGGGCTGGACCGAGTGGTTTTGTCAGGCGGTTGTCTGGCCAACCGATTGCTGGCGGGGAGTCTGAGGCGGCTGCTCCAGGAGAAGGGCTTGTCGGCGTTCGTTCATCGGCAGGTGCCAGCCGGCGATGGCGGCCTGGCGTTGGGTCAAGCCGTGGTTGCGGCCGAGCGAGTTCGCCGGCACGGCATGAGGAGAGCGTAGACCGTGTGTCTGGCAGTTCCGGGCAAGATCGTTGATATACGCAGTGAAGGCGACGGGCCGGCAGCCAAAGTCGGCATCGTCGATTTTCAGGGTACCCGTGTCGAAGTTGGCCTGGCGTTCACCCCGGACGCCGGCCCGGGCGATTGGGTGCTGGTTCATGCCGGTTATGCCCTGAACGTGCTGGATGAGAGGGAGGCTGCCGAAACCTGGCAGTACCTCAGGGAAGCGGAGGTCGTCGACGAAGTGCCAGGGGGATCGCCCTAGTGCTCCGACACGCGTGATTTGCTGGATGATCCTGGTCCCCCTTTCCGATGCATATCGCAGGTGCATGGCAAGGAGGCCAACGATGATCAAGCAGTATATCGTGACGCTCACGGATGAGGAAAGGGATCAACTTGGGCAGTTGATCAGGGCAGGCAAGGCAGCGGCCAGGAAGCTGACGCATGCCAGGATCTTGCTGAAAGCGGACAGTCGTAAAGGTGGCCCCGGCTGGAACGACGCAAAGATCGCTGAGAGTCTGGATGTCGGCAGGGCCACGGTCGAACGGGTGCGAAGGCAATTTGTGGAAGAAGGTCTGGAGGCGGCCTTGGAACGCCGTCGGCCCCGACGGGAATACGAGCGAAGGCTGGACGGGGCCGGTGAAGCGCATCTGATCGCCTTGACCTGCAGCCAGACGCCGAAAGGCCGGGAACGTTGGACGATGCAATTGCTGGCGGACAAGATGGTTGCGCTCGGCTACGTGGAACGGGTGTCGCGTGAAACGGTGCGTCGGACGCTCAAAAAAACGAACTTAAGCCGTGGCTGAGGCAGCAGTGGTGCATACCGCCGGAAGCCAACGCCGAGTTTGTCTGCAAGATGGAGGATGTGCTGGAGGTGTACCAGCGTCCGTATGATCCGAAGCGGCCTCAGGTGTGCTTGGATGAGGCCAGCAAGCAGTTGATCGGAGAGACCCGTCGGCCTGTACCGGTGAAGCCGGGGCAACCGGCGCGTGTCGATTATGAGTATGTTCGCAACGGCACGGCAAACCTGTTCATGGTCTTTGAGCCACTGGCTGGCAAGCGATACGTAAAAGTGACGGATCGGCGGACGAAAAAGGATTGGGCACGGTGCGTGAAGGAGTTGGTGGACAAGCGGTATCCGGCGGCGGAGAAGATCGTATTGGTAATGGACAACCTTAATACGCACGCTCTCCCCTCACTGTATGAGGCATTCGAGCCGAGTGAAGCCAAGAGGATCGCCGATCGGATAAAGATACACTACACACCCAAGCACGGAAGCTGGTTGGACATGGCCGAGATCGAGTTGGGCATCCTCAGCCGGCAGTGCTTGGATCGACGTATCGCCAGCATCGACGTTCTGAAACGCGAAGTGTCCGCCTGGCAAAGGGATCGGAACACGCGGGTGACCAAAGTGAACTGGCGTTTCACCATGGCGGATGCGCGGGTGAAGCTCAAGAGGCTTTACCCCTCAATTGAGTAGTGTCGGAGCACTAGAGCAGGCGACCTGCCCACCGGCGTCAAGGAGCTGGTTAGCAGCCTTCAAGCCTTCAGCTTGCAAGACTGCAAGACTGCACGAGCCCGTTGACAGCTATGCGTGGCTGCGTTAGCCTGCTTACGCTCGGATATATGTCGGCTGATTCGGGCGGGGTACAAGCCAGGTTCAAGTTTCGGAGGTCGAGAGATGAAAGTATCAACCACACTTCTCGTTATTGCAGCGCTTGGTTTCTTTTCCTCGGCATCGCTAGCCGGCCCAAGCACCGATCTAGACTCTTACGTTCTTTTCGCCACAGGCGAAGGGCTCTCTGACAACACCGCGCCTTTGACATTTAAAGGTGGCAACGCGGAGGGCAGGGGCTACGTTCTCGGTGGCAATGTGGGTGTCAACCGAAAGGATGGGAACCTCGGCAACGGTACTCAGATGATCAACGTCGGGGCGAATGGCCGCTTCGTCATGTCTTCAGGAACGCTACTGGTTGGCGATTCGATTCAGCTTGGGCCTGAGGCTCTCGTCTACGACGTCTACACCAACCAGCAGGCGGGTTCCGGCTGGTCAAGTCCGAACCCGGGCTACGGCGTGAAAGGAACGGTGTCTGTTTTCACCTCGCCGCTGTTCAATCCGATGCCGTCGCTCTTCGATTCGTTCGCCACAACGAGCACTGTCGATGTGACGGTTGCCACCGGTACCACATACAACGGCGGAACGCCGCTTGCTCCTGGAGACTACCGGGATTTGCAGATCAAGGATGGCGCGACCATCTATTTGACGGAGGGCACCTATACCTTCAGGCGGCTCAACACGGGCCAGAACTTCAACCTCTTCACCGTTCCCGGGACAATCATTCAGGTCACCGGCGATAGCGACGCCAACTCACTCGACCTCCAGTTCAACGGGAACGGGAGCTTCGTCGGCTCAGCGGATCCGAACGTCGAGTCCGTTGCCTTGTTCCGTTACCTCGGTACGGACGTGAACTTCAGCGACAGCAGTACTTTCTGGGGCGTGATTCTCGCTCCGAACGCCGATATCGGCCTGGGCAGGGCTATGACCCACTACGGTCGATTCATCTCTCGGCAGATTCACTCTGATTTCAATGACAACATCTACTACCGTCAGTTCACCCCGGGAGTCGTGGTCCCCGCCCCCAGTGCCGTGATCCTGGCGGCTCTCGGACTCGGCTTGGTGGGCTGGATCAGACGGCACGTGGCGTGGTGATTGGCCCACGAGCCTTGACCACCGCGATCTGGCCTTCTGGAGGAGGATTCGTCTCCTGACACACGCGGAATAGCGGAGCAGGGGTCAGGGGCGGCCAATCAGCCCGTTCAGGTCTCGAACATCCGGCGCATCCGGAGACGCTGGCGTTGAAGATGGTCGCCGGAGGCCCCGGCAGACCAGGGGCTCCTTTGCAGGTTTCGGTTGTGCCCTGAGGAACCAGAACGACCACCCACAGCGCATCGTCGGCCGATCCGTTGTTTCCCGGTTCGATCACTCATCAGCTTGAGGCCCTCGTCCTGGACGAGGCCCACGCCCGGGGCGTAGACCTTGTAGCCCCGCTCGCCGGGTTCCAGAGGCGTGGTCTCCTCGACGTTCAGGCAGTTCTTGAAGGTTCCTGCCGGCGTTTCGAGGGTCACGTCATCAGCGACATGCTCGGCCCGATCCCTGGTGTTCGGCGCGATCTCCTGGTAATACCGTGAATCCAGAAGCACCGTTCCGGGCCTGACGAGCCTGACCTTGGAGTCCTTCTCATCGGCCCACCATGCCCCCGAGTGCTTGACGACTTTGCCGTCTTCGTACTTATCGACCTCTTCGCCAAAGCAGAACACGCTCGCCGTGATCCTTGCAGATGGCGAGGAAGCTCTCCGCGTGCGGCGTCCTGTTTCGGTCTCCCGGCAAATCCGATACAGTCTACGTCATGGCGACGATCGTTGTGCGATACCCTGACGGACGGGAATTGGGCCGGGTGCTTGACCGCGACGTGCTGGCCTTCGGGAAAGCGGACGGCAACGACCTGGTGCTGAACGCCCGCGGGGTCTCTCGGGAACACGGGCGGTTTCTCCGTGACTGCGACGGCCGGTGGTGGATCGAGGATCGGGACAGCAGCAACGGCACCATCGTCCAGGGGCGGCTCATCAAGAAACGTTGTCTTGAAGACGGCGACGTGATTGTTGTCGGCCAGGTGCAAATCGTCTTCGCTGCCGACCAGCCGGAGCTGCCGTTCGGGCGGGGCAGCGCGATCAGCTTCAGTGACGCTCCGGAGACGCCCGGCTCCACCGTGGCACGGCAGGCCAGCGATTTGATGGTCCGCGATAGCGCCAGGCTGTCCGCGTTGTATGAGTTCGCCAGACGGCTGATGGGGCGGCATGATGTGTCGGGCTTGGTTGACGAAGCCTCGGCGACGCTCATTTCGGCACTGCATGCGCAGAGGGTGGTGTTCGGGCTCACCTGTGACCCGGAGCACGAGAGCGACCGCGTTCTGGTTCGCCCCGCGGGTGCAGCGGCCGCTGAGGTGATGATCAGTCGATCCGTCCTGCGACGGACCATCGCGGGACAGCAGGCGGTTCTCATTGCCGACACGAGTGCCGACCTCGACGCCCGGCAGTACGAGAGCGTTATCGCGGGCGGCATCCGGTCGGTGCTCTGCGTACCCATGGTTCGAGATGACGAGGTCATCGGATTCATCTACACGGACAATCGCCTACACGGGCGGGCCTACATCGAGAGCGATTTGGAATTCGCCTGTGCGATCGGGGCGATGGTCGCCACTGCCGTGGAGAACGCCCGCTTGATCGAGGCGAAGATGGTCAAGCAGCGGCTTGAGGCGGAACTGGCCGGCGCCCGGCGGGTTCAGCAGGCGATCCTGCCGTCGGTATGGCCGCGGCTGGACGGCTGGGACATCTACGGTGCCCACTTCACGTGCCGCGAGGTGGGCGGTGACTATTACGACGCCATCGTGGCGGAGGACGGCCATCTCTGGCTGCTGATGGCGGATGTCTCGGGCAAAGGGGCGCCGGCCGCACTGCTGGCCAGCCGCATGCATGCCATGACCCAGGGGCTCCTGGAGCGGTGTGATTCGCCCGGGCAGTTGCTCACTTCGCTCAACGACCTGTTGTTGCGGCGTTCGCTGGAAGGGCTGTTTGTGACCTGCCAGGTCGTGCGGCTGTCGCCGGATACGGGTGATGGGCTGATCGCCTCCGCCGGCCATCCGTATCCGATGTACATCGGTTCGGGAGGAGACGCTCGCTCATGGTGCGTGGACAACGGCTGTCCGCTGGGCATTCTGCACGGCACGGTCTACGGCGAGACAAGTTGTACCTTCCCGACCGGTGAAGGGGCGATCCTGCTTTACACCGACGGCGCAACCGAAGCGTTCGGGGGCAACCTGGAGCAGTTCGGTGAAGAGCGGTTACTGGCCGCGGCGGCATCGTGCGCCGGCTACACGGCTCGGAAGGTGGTAGAGAATGTGCGACGAGAGGTCGAGACATTCTGTGCCGGCCGTCCGCCGAGCGACGATTTCACACTACTGGCCTGCCGAAGGGTGGCAGCGGGCGGCAAATGATATTTACTCGACCGCCCGCGCGGTCGAGGCGGCCAGGTCTCTGATCTCGACCTTGCGATAGCGGACGGTCCCGAGATAGGCCTCAAAGCCGATTCGACCCGGCGCGGAAGGGGACACTGGATACTTCAACCCGTCCTTTGACATCTTATCGATGTCCGTGTCGAGTACTGCCCGGTTGTTCACAGTGACGCGCAGCAGACTTCCGCACAACAGGATCACCATCCGGTTCCACTCTCCGACCGCCATGAGCACCGCGGGGCGGTCGATGGCCAAGCCGTAGAGAGCGCCTGTCTGCCACTCGAGTGGTGTGCTTGCGTAACGCGGATCGTGATCCTCCCTGACTTGGATTTGCGGATGCGCGGGGTCGCCGGGATTCGCGCGTAAGGCGACACCGCTGTCCGCGCCGGTGGTCAGTTGGAACTCGAAGCTCAGTTCGAAGTCGGTGTACTCGCGGCGGCTCATGAGCCAGTTGAATCCCTGCGGCTGGTGGGCCGTACCGACGAGTACGCCGTCATCCATGGACCATGCCGACGAATCGCCGCTGGCCACAAACCAACCGGAGAGATCGCTATCGTTGAATGCAGAGCGCAGGCGCGGGGGGCCGTTCGCTTCATCCGAAATCGGGTCTCTTCTTGTGTCTCTCGCTCCGCTCCCCGAGGGGGCCGCCACAGCGGCAGGCTCGCTCACCACCCGCATGCCCGATCCCCAGTTCCGGAAACCAGGTGGGAAATCAAACCGGGCGGCGACTCTGTAAACTGCCGGGGGATCGTCCCAGGCGCCGCCGCGTATCACTCGGTTCGAAGAGCCCGAGTCGTCCAACCATGCGGACCCATCCGCGGGTGCCCCCGCGTAGCTCTCGTGGCTGTAATCCTCACACCACTCCGCAACGTTTCCGGTCATGTCATAGAGGCCGAAGGCGTTCTCGCGGTAACTGCCGACCGGAGCTGTGGTTGCGTGGCCGTCGCTCCTACTCGCGTTCGATGACCAGCTCGGGTACGCCTGCCTGAGAGTCTGGTCGGCAACATTGGCCATGCGGCCCGACTGATCCATGTCGTCACCCCACCAGAACTCGGTATCGGTACCCGCGCGGCAGGCGTATTCCCACTCAGCCTCGGTCGGCAGGCGGTACACGCGGCCTTCCTTCTTGCCGAGCCATGCACAGAACGCCTTGGCATCGTTCCAGCTGACGAAGGTGACCGGATGGTTATCCGTTTGCGCGAAGCCCGGCTTGCGCCACGATGCGTCGTCTGACCAGTGCGAATCCCCCTCGGGCGTCAGTGTGTCTCCGCCCTTCTTGCCCGCTTCGAAGGAGAGCACGCCTCCTTCGGCGTCGGTGACGTAGTGCGTGTCCTCAACGAATCGTCGAGACTGGCCGACGGTGACTTCGTGGGCCGCCATGTAAAAGGGAGTGCCGATTCGAACTTGGTGGTAGGGGATCTGAGTTGCGGGTCGGTTCCATTGGTCTTTCCCGCCAAACCGATCGATCAGTTCCGGAACGCTCGCCTTGCTGCCCATCATGAACTCGCCGGCCGGAATCAGCTTCAGGCTCATGCCGATCGAGTTCTTGAGGGTCCTCGACACCGCGGGTGGACTCGGCGGTACGGCCGTGGAGGGCGCGGGCTCAACCGCCGAACGGTCGACCATTTGAAGTGTGTACACGTGCGTCTCGAAGGAGGCGAACGGGTCGGCAAAAGCCGCGTCCTTGAGTGTGAGTGTCCGCGTCTCACCAACCAAGTCGACTGTTGGGGCTGTCCGCACGTTGAAGCGCAACCTTGGGCTGACCGGCTGGTTCGACGTGTTGACCGCGACGATGTAGAGCCGATCGCCTTGAGCGTAAGCCTTGCAGTCGATCGGGCCGGTGACACCGGGCGGATCCTCGACCTTCACTACATCGAAGACCGCGCCCGCCAGAATCGCCGGCGCCAGTTGCCTGAGCTCGCCGGCAATGCGGATGGATTCCTTGCGCAAATCGGCCAGCCGTACGTCGCCCATCCCGAGGACCGCGCGGAATCGGGGGTCGTCGATGTCGCCCTCGTAGAGCAGGGCCTTGAAGCCGTCGATCAGAACACCGCTGGCGCCTTGATTGATGACCAGATAGGTCATGGCGCGGATCTGGACAGGCGTGGGACGCCCGTCGTCCCCTTGGCGGGCGGGGATAAGCGCCCAGACGGGCCTCCCTCTGCCGAGTGAGACAGCCTGGTCCGTCCAGTAGGGGAGAAGGAGTATCCGGTCGCGATAGTCGAACTTCTGGTGTCGGAGATACGCATCTGTGAAGGGGTTGGCCTCGATTGCCAGGATATCGCAGTACTCGATGTAGCCCGGTGCCTTCGGCCATCGGTCCGGTACCGGGCATTCGAGCAGTTCCGCAGGGTGGGTACCGTCGGCGAAATGTATCATGTCGTACGCACGCTTGATATCAGCCTTGGGGATTTCGTAGATGAGGGGATCCGCAGGCATCATCCACGCCAGCAGTGTGGGATCGCCGCGACAGGCGCGGAGGTCGGCCTGTAAGGCATCCCAATCCGGTTTCTGACGAGTATAGCCGATCGCACGCAACCCGTGCCGCCTGGCCTCTTCCAGGTACGGCTTGGCCTTGTCGTGGTAGACGTACGAGACGGTGTTGAACCCCGCCCGGGCGACCTCTGCGAAGTCTGGCGGCTCGATGGATCGTGCCCCGATGACGAAGAACGGCTTGCCGTCGACCTTGATGGCGGTGGGCGGGGCGGCACGCTTGAGTGCCGATGCCGGCGCGGGCACGGCCGGAAGAGCCTGCCGGCCTTTGTCGTCGGAAAATCGCTGGGCACGAATGGCCGGCTGCGGCCTTCCGTCTCCATTCGACCGGGCGACGGATGAGGGTTCCGCCTCCGGCATCGGTGCGGCCGTCACCGGAGGCCTGCTCAGCATCGAATGAACCAACAGGCCGATGAGGACTCCCAGCACGACCACGCTTGCCAGGACGGGGACCACGATCTGCAGGAGAATCCTCCGTCGCCGCAGCGAAGCTTCATGCTCGTTGGCGGCTTTCCTGGCTACGACCTTCTCGCGGCGTTTGGCGATTCGGTCGATCAGGTTCTGGTACTTGCTCGAGCGTGATTCCGCTTCATCCAGAAGCCGGCCGGCCTCGAGCATCTCCCCCTGGTCGATCGCTCGGTCCGCATCAGTGATTCGCTGTAACGCCTCGGCAAGATCCAGGGCCTGAGCGAGCTTCGGCCGTTCTCTATGGTCCTCTGGAACGAGCTCCAGGGCCTCGCGCAGTGACAGGATGGCTCCCGGATAGTCCTTCCGGTCAAACAGTCTGAAGCCGGCGCGGATCTTGTCTCGTCCCATCCTGGTCCGGGCGGCGCGAATGGCCTTGCGGATCGCCTGGGCTTCGGCATTCTCACGGTCCAGGGTCAAGGCTGCCTGGCACTTGGCTTCGGCATCAACGAAGCGCTGGGCATCGAGGTGCCGGCGAGCTTCGCCGAGCTCCGTGGCCAGTTTTCCGTTGCGGATTTCGTCTTCGGCCTTGCCGAGTTGCTCGATGGCCTCCACATCACCGGGGGCCGAGTCCAGGATGCGCTGCCACGCCGCCGCCGCTGACTCCCAGTGACCTTCGTTTGCCGCGTGATTTGCTTCCTGCCGCCAACGTCGGATGCTCTCGATCCGCGAACGGATCAGCTCCGCCTGCTTGCCGGCCCAGGCATGCTGCGCGTCGATCCGCAGAACCTGCTCGTAGCGATGAAGCGCCCCTTCCAGGTCGCCGGCCTTGAAACGCGCGTCCGCTCGACGGATCAGGGTCTCCACATCTCCGACCTTCGCCTGGGCCAGCGCTTCGCTGAAGGCCTCGATCGTCTGGTATCGTTGGCCACGATCGGGCGACATCGCCTTCAGGACCGGCTCACGGAGCTCCTCAGGGATCTTGCTTTCCTGGACCATTCGGGGACTCATGCCCGTCAACATCTCGTACAGTGTTGCGCCCAGCGAGTAGATATCGGTGCGGTGATCGACATTCTTGGTGTCCTGGAGCTGCTCGGGGCTGGCGTAATCGACCGTGCCCATCATCACTCCGGTCACCGTCAGATCCTGATCCGCGATGCCCCGTGCGAGGCCGAAGTCCACCAGCCTAGGCGTTCCCTGCGTGCTGACGAGAATGTTGCCCGATTTGATGTCGCGGTGGATGATTCCGCGGCCGTGGGCGTAGCTCAGGGCGTTGCAAAGCTGCCGCGTGATCTCGACCGCGCGCTCCGGGTCGATTCGGCCGTCGCGGGCGATCTTGCTCTTGAGATCCTCTCCCTCGATGTACTCCATGGAGATGAAGTAGCCGTCGGAGTCCTTGTCGATATCGTAAATCTGTACGATGTTGTAGTGGTTGAGTACGGCGACCAATCTCGCTTCGGCCAGGAAGCGTTCCAGGGCCGAGGATGAACCGGCGATCTTGGAGCTGATCCGCTTGATGGCCACGACTCGGCCGAGGCGGCGGTCGCGAGCCTTGAACACGATTCCCATGCCGCCCTTGCCCAGCGGTTTCAGGATCTCGTAGCGGGCCAATTCGCCGGCGGCAGTCTCTCCCGCCTCCGCGGCCAGCCCCCGACCCAGCGAGTCGAGCAGCGACGCTCCGGCATGCGCGATGGCCGCCTCCTCGCCCAGAGCGGACAGAATGGTTGTTTCGTCTTCCGCGCAGCTGGGCGGCAACTCCGAGGGTGTGGCATCCGGGGTGGCCTGTGCCCCCTGATCGAGCGTTTCCGGATCGCGGGACGGCGACGGTTGCTGATCGGGTGTCAACTGGCCCATAGTGCTCTTCGTCTTCTCCGACTAATCGTCCCGTTACCGTTTGAGGAGACCATCCGGTCCGGATTGGCGGTTTGCACCTGTCATCCTTATACCCGTTCATCCGGCCATCCGCTACTCCTGCGGCCGGCTCGCTCTCCGTGGGGACCGTAACCTGGAATGGCGGCGAGCGCACGGAATGCGGTTCGATCACCCGCAAAGGTCGGCGCGGTCGTGGAACCGGCAGATATTGAGGGACTATCCTTGCCCCAGCCCACCGCGTCCGCCCGGCCCCGAAGCCCTCGTCGTTTAACGCTCTCCAATACCTTGCGTCTCCACCGTTAATCACCCTCCCGCTGGTGGTGATAATCTTCCAGCGGCTTGACGGCCCGGGGATCGTCGATCTCGCGCAGTACTTTGGCGGCAGCCTGGCGCACATCCGGACTGGCGTGCTTGAGTATTCCGATGAGCGGCTCCACTGCCGCAGGGTCGCCGAGCCGAGCCAGTGCTTCGGCAACGGGCCACCGCATCTCCCAGTCTTCCTGCTGGAGCACTGCAATGAGCGGTTTGACGGCCCGGGTATCGCCAAGCTGGCCCAACGCCTTGGCGGCGATTTCGCGAATACGCAGAGGCCCATCCTGGAGAGCTGCAATGAGTGGCTCGACAGCGCGAGAGTCGCCGATCTGGCCCAGCGACTTGGCTGCGAGACAGGTCAAGTTCGGGTGCCCATCCTGGAGAAGGGCAATGAGTGGCTCCACGGCGCGAGAATCGCCGATCTGGCCCAGTGCGTCAGCAGCGAGACGGCGCAAATGCAGGTCGCCATCCTGAAGCGCCGCCATCAGCGGTTCGACGGCGCGAGAGTCGCCGATCTGGCCGAGCGCGTTCGCAGCAAGACGGCGCATGTTCGGATTTCCGTGCTCGATCGCCGTAGTGAGTTGGTCAACGGCAGGGGCGCCGATTCTGACGAGCGCCTGGACATCGCCGATCTTGATGAGTGATTCGATAGCGATCTGGCGCACCTCCGCATCCTGACTCGCTGCAATGAGTGGCTCGACGGCGCGGAGATCGCGGATCTCGCCCAGCGCTTCGGCAGCAGCCTGGCGCGCATCCGGACCAGCATGCCCGAGCACCGCGACGAGAGAAGCAACGGACGGCGCGCCGATCTTGACGAGGGCCTTGGCGGCAGCCTCGCGTACACCCGGAGGCGCATCCCGGAGCACCGCGATGAGCGGTTCGACAGATGCCGCACCGATTCTGACGAGGGCTTTGGCGGCGGCGGTGCACAAATCCGGGTCCTTCTTGTACGCCAACGATCGGGCCAGACCTTTGACATCATGCTTGGCGAGCATCTTCTCAATATCCGGTGGTCCGAACAGCCACATGTCGGGTCCTCCTCTCTGGGGCAGGAAAAGCGGGATGAGCGGGTCAGGGTGGATTCTGCCGCATCCTCCGGCCTTCTCTCGGTCACTTGCCCCGGCGCAGACTCTGTCGAAGCCAGACCGCATCCCAGCTTCACCGCCCGACACGCCCCATCGTACCCAAAGACCGCGCCGGGCACCATTCAATCCGGCAAGAAACTGATTACTGGAGACCGCATCTGCAACGCCCCTGAACACGAGAAAGGAGTGGAGGGGCACGGCCAGCAAACGCCGATCGCCGCGAGATCCCGGCACCGAGAACCTGGTTGGACTCGCTTCGACGCAGTCAATCGAATGTGTACCTGGTTTGGCACGTAAAGGAAGTGAATCGAGAACCGCGATGAACGAGTAGACAGAGCACCCAACCGGTCAACACCACTGAGCCGCTGCCGATCGACATCGACGGTGCAATGCGAATCCGAGGCCCCTCGGTGAACATGGGAGCGTACGAGAGTCTGAAAGGGCCACCCCTGCCGGCTGACCTGAACGGCGACTGCACCGTGAATGACGCTGATTTTCGCCTGCTTGATGCCTGCAAGACGGGCCCGGACTTGGGAGCTCCGCTGCTGGATTGTGCGAACGCTGATCTCGATCATGACGATGACGTAGACCAGTCCGACTTTGGTTTGCTGTAGCGATGTTACGCCGATGACCCAGGCGGCCGAGGGCTCCTCATACAGGGTACTCATCGCGGTGCTTCTTCGACTCGATGCCCAGCCTGAGGAAGAGTTCATCAAGCTCTTTGGATCGCTCCACTCCTCGCTGACACCGTCGAAGTAGGTCCGGGCCACGGCCGGGACGTTTGATTGTTGACCACCACTTTACAGTCTCAGCCGCGAGTGTCCGCGGGGCAGGTCAAAGCAGAGCACCAGGCGGTCACCTTCCCGTAACCACATTCCCGCCTTGAGATTGGCAGCGCGGTTTATCTCACGAAGAGCAGTGCGTGTTTCGCCAACCTGCAGTTGCGGTGCGGCGCTACCGTGGGCGGCCACTTGGATCGTGAAGTCCGCACTGGCGAAGGGGGCTTGCAGCGAGAGCCCAACCCCATCCCTGTCGATGTGGGTCAATTGGCGAGCAGCCCAGTAACGGGCGATCTGGCTCAGTTTCATCCAGAGCAGGTGGTCGAAGCGCCGATGCAGGCGCTGCACGACCTCCTGCAGGATCTTGAATCCCACTTCTTCGCCGTTGAAGTAGATGCCGGTCCAATGACCAACCAGGATGGCTGGCTGGCCGCGCTCGATCACCTCGACGAGGCGGCCGGTCTTGAGGTCGGGAGCAATGAAACGGTCGAGATCACCTCGATTGGAGCAGTCCCAACCGCCGGTCCAGTCGCCAGTACAGCCGATGATCGAAACCACGCAGTGTGGATCGTCGCCATCCAGACCGGACGCGTATTCGACTCGCGGGGCCACGCTTTGAGGACCTTCTTCATGCAGATGACGGAAGTAGTGCGGGATCTCGGCATGGAACACATCACGGCAGGATTGGAGTGTCGCCTGGGCCAGTTCCGGCAGGACACGTGAGCCGAAGCCGCCGGGAGTCGTGATCCCTTCACAGGGCAGGCCCACGTTTCTGAGAATCCGTAGCGCATAGGCCATATAATCGGCCAGCTCATCGGTGGACCGGCCGACCGACCAATCCCAATTCTCCATGTACTTCAGCGTACGTTCCGGATAGGGATGGCCCGTCTTGGTGTCGATCGCCCAGGTGTGGGTGATCATCTCGGGATGAATGTCCCAGTTGGGCAGGAGGCGGGTGCGCACCAGGTTGAGACTGTCATCAAGTGCCTGGGCGGTCCAGCCGGGCAGGCCGCGGTCCAACCGGCCTACGCAGGCGGGGAAGGGCACCAGGCTGTACTTGCCCTTGATGCCGTGTTCGTCGGAATAGTCGGCGAACTTGCGAACGAACGCATCCGGAATCTCCATTGGCCAGTCCCGCCAGGGCTGCCGAAAAACCTGCCTCTTTCCCCATGCCTCGGCAAATTGAGGAACGGCGAGACGATTCAGATTCACCAGGCAGGTCGAGTCGTCGATGATCAGTGACACCGGCACGCGGTTGCGGGGGTTCAGCACGCTGACGTCGGCCACTTGTGCGGGGCGACTGCCTGCGACTTGCCCAGAACTCGTAGCGGTTCTGAGGGCCAGCCCTGCAGCAGCGGCCTGCAGAGCAGTTCGCTTCAGCAACGCGCGGCGTGAGAGTTGGAGCATGGGTATATATCCTATTGCGGTTCCCCTTATGAGGGAATAGGGAGAGCCAAGGCTGCGGCCAAACGCTTCGAGGCCTGCTCTTCACCGCTGTGGCGGTGCGGACATGCACTCAAGACGGACGACGATGGATCGTGAGAAATCCGCCAGCAGAATCCGTGTGCCGGTCATCTGACCGTCCTTCCAACGATCCTGCCAGGGATCATAGAATCGTAGACGCGCCTCCCTTAAGTTCGCATCTCCCGGTGGCGAGTCGATCGCCTGACCGTGGATGGGCTTTGGTTTGCGGCCATCGATCAGTTCGGTCTGCAAGGTGTTATCGGCGTCTCGACGCCAGGCCAGGAGCGTCTTCTCGCCCTGCAGTGCATAGACGCATATTCTTCAGAGGTCGCTGGCTCAGGGCTGGACAGGAAGGCGGAACTGCTATATGACGAGCGGTCAGTCGTTGGTCGGTCGCGGAACATGGCTGCGGCCGGTCGAGGAGACGCGAACTTGGTCGCCCTGGCAAGCCCCGGGTGGCCTCTTTGGTACGCGTGTGGACACCTGATACTGGCAAGTCGCCCGTGATCTTCCGACGAACGGCCATGCGGTGGATGAGCCTTGTTTCCTTGGTTGTCGGTCTCTTCGCTACCGGGTCCGGGTGCGCGCTGAGCGTCGGCCCGCGGCCCCTCGTTCTTCGAGGTGGCGCGGTGTTCGATCCGATCGTTGGGGGCTTTCAGCTCGATCGGACGGTCCTGATCGAGGATGGTCGCATACGTTCGGTTTCCGGATCAAGTGGCGAGTTGCCGCTCGGTGCGCGGGTCGTGGATTGTCGAGGCAAGTTCCTCGTCCCAGGTCTGATCGATGCCCATGCACACCTGGTCCACCTGACAGACTTGTCACATCTGGCCGGAGACGAGTTCCTGCCGATGTTCCTGGCCAGCGGGGTGACCAGCGTGCGCGACGCAGGTGACGCAATCGTGGCCCAGGCGGTCATCGCCCGCTCTGCCGAACTCCGCCCTCAAGTCTGCCCACGCGTGTTCCTGACCAGCCCGCTCATCGATGGCGATCCGCCTCTGCATCGCGATGTCGGATACGCACTCACCGACCCGGCGAAGGCTCCGGCGTTTGTCGACGACATGGCCAAGTGGTACGTGAGCACGCTGAAGATCTACGTTGGTACGCCGCGGGCTGTTGGCCGCGAGGTGATCAAGGAAGGTCACCGGGTGGGCATGAAAGTCATGGCCCATCTCGGGGCTTACTCAGCCCAGGAGGCAGTGGAGGATGGCATCGACAGCCTGGAGCACATCTGGTCGGTGTTCAACTACATCATCCCGGCCGAGGTGGCCGGGCAACCCAACCATCGGGCGAATCTCGACCTCAACAACCCGCGAGCCCGGGGTTTGATCGCGGCCTTGGCAGAACGCCACGTCAACGTCGATCCGACGCTGGTGGTGTTCCGCAACATGATCTACCTCAATGACCTTGAGGAAGTCCGGAATCATCCCGATCTGGCTTGCGTGCCCCGGCGGATGCTCGACTACTGGCACGCCTACGCCCAAGAGCATCCGCTGCCGACGGGGACCCGCGAAGCCCGCCGGAAGGAAGTTGACAAGTACAAGGAACTCACCGGCCTGCTGTACCGGGCGGGCGTACCGCTGTTGGCGGGGACGGATACGCCGGAGCCGTACGTGCCGCCGGGCTGCTCGCTGCATCAGGAACTCAAGATGCTGGTTGAATCCGGGCTAACGCCCGCAGCGGCTCTGGCCGCCGCCACGATCAACAACGCCCGGGCATTGAACCGGCAAGACCAGTTGGGAACGATCTCGCCGGGCAAGCTGGCCGACCTGGTCATTCTGGATGCGGATCCGTGCTTCGACGTTCGGAACACGCGGCGGATCTCCGCAGTTGTGCGCGGCGGATGGCTCTGCGATCCTGCCGGCATTCGCAGAGCCGTGCCGGGCGAGTAGGCGTCGACCAGCAGGACTCCTCCTCGCCATGTGGGGTTGGTGATCTGCTCGGCACCTCTGGCCCATCTGGCCTTGCGCCCAGCCGTGTTCTTGGCCGTTTCGCTGACCGGTGGCGTGCTCGTCCTTCTGTATTTCATTTCCGTGCAACGGTTTTTCTCGTGCCAGGGAGTTGTAGCAATGATCTGCGAGAACGTGCTCACGGCCTACGCCGGTCTGGTGGGCATGGGCGCGGTTGGCCTGTACTACCGGCACTACAAGCGCGACTGGCCCTGGTTTGCCGAGTGACCGCACTACCGTTGGCAGATGCGAACGGCTTCTTGGGGCGTGACACCGTCGAATACGAGGGCGGGCACGGTCTCAAGAGCCAGCGCGGGATTCCTGCTGCCCCAGACCCGCCTCCCGATCGCCGCCCCGCACGCTCCGTGGGTCAAAGCTTCCTGGAACTGAAAGCGGAAGCGCCACCCATCGAATGAGCAGAACCGGCCACCGCCGAGTCGCGGCGACATATCCGGCGGCGCGGTTCAGACGCTCGACGGCCCCCGGCATGGACCATAGAGTACTACCGTTCTACACGGTACAGGTGCACGCCGTAGCCGTCGAACACAGGGGCGCTGTACAATGATGGAATACCGCCCGGCGGCGGAGCTGGGCAGGGTCATATGGGAAATCTCGGGCAACGACCCTTCTCAGGAGCACTGCCATGTCCGCTCAGTCGATTCAGCCTCGGGCCATCAGGTTCCTCCTGTTGCCGGTGATGTCCGCGCTGGCGGTGGTATTCCTCTGGGGTTGCCCGTCCGCCGGCCCGGTGGTGGATGACAGGCGCGTGCTCGAGCCGATCCGCGACATGGCCAGCCTTGACGCGTGGATGGATGCAACCGCCGGCGCGCCGGCCAGCATTGAGACGCCCGCATCCACTCGCTCGTCGGACCTGATTCGCCGGGCGTACCAAGCCGGCAGCATCACCGAGGAGCACCGTTGCCTGCTTGAGGTCCAGGCGGCGTACCACCCCGAGCAACTGGATCCGGTGTACCGGGGTGATCCGGACCCGGGCATCGACGACACCTCGCTCCTGCGCGAGATCCGCCTGCGGTTGCCGAGCTTCTCGCCGGCGACACAGGAGGCCCTGCGACCTTACACGCTCTCGTTCGAGGATCCGGAGTCGGCCTTTTACCACGGCCCCGTGACGGCTGCGCGCACGGTAACGTCACGGCAGGTCTGCGGGACCTCCGCCCCCGGCAAGACAAGCGTCCGCAACGCGATGATCCGCCCGGCACCCGACGGCTCGTATTTCGTCATCACCGCGCCTGCGGGCACCGAACGGCAGCGTGACATCATCCTGGAGGCGTTCGAGACGGCATACCCGATGTACGTTGGCCTGGGGTTCACCGAGCCGACGGACTTCATTCGCGTGGAACTGACCGAACAACTGCCCGCGAACATTTATGGGCGCGAATGGATGAGCCACCTGGAAGCCCAGGAGCGCTGCCACATCCAGATCCGCCACTCACTCGACGACGATCGCCTCCGCGCGACTGCGGTTCACGAGCTGTTTCACTGCTTCCAGGATTACACCAACACCGACTACATCCCCGCCAACGCTCGTTGGTTGTGGGAATCGACGGCCACGTGGGCTCAGGAGTTCGTCTACCCTGACACCAACACCGAGCACGAATACGACCCCAGCGGCTTCAGCAACCTGACCCGTGAGTTCTTCTCCCAGGAGGGAACGCTCGAGTACTCGTCCTATCTATACTGGTTCTTCCTCTACCAGCGCCAGGGCAAGACCGGGGCGATCGTGCACGACCTGTATCGCCAGATCTACCGGGACGGCATCGTGCCGGCGCTGACCAGCAGCCCGATCTTCCAGAGCGAGTTCAAGGAATTCGCCCTCTGGAACCTCAACACGCCGCCTTACAAGTACTACCAGGACGCCAGTGGCGCTCCGATACATTCGCCCTCGGGGTACTCGTTGACCCGGCACCGCGTACGCTCGAACACGGTGGACTTCCAGGGCGTGTTCGCGTACTCCGGCGGCATGCGCTACCTCGTCTACACGTTCGACGATGATGTGGACAGGGTGGTTTTCGACCTGAGGGCGGTCCGCAAGCGCGACGACAACCAGTGGGGCATTCAGGCCGTGTACCGGGTGGGAGGTAACTGGCTCCACCGGGATGTCTCCTCACATGACGAGCTGGTCTTCTGCCGCGGACGGGAGGCGGAACGGGTCACCGGGCTGATTCTCATTCTCAGCACCGGCGAACTGGACGAGACGCGCCCCAACGCCGAGCTCAGCGGCACCGTCAGCTTCGATACCCAGGACGTGTGCGTCCCACAATGGCGCGGCTACGTCGAGTGCACCTGGAATGCCAGCGGTCCCGGCAACGGGCGCGAGGACGAGGGCGTGAGCCTGCAGCCCGGAGACTACACCTGGCACGGCACGACCCGATCGGAGGAGACGCTGATCCACGACGAGGAAGGGGGCTCGTTCTATATCCTCGAACAGACCATCACCACCTCCTCCGAGTACGAGTGGTACGCGACGCACGAGCCGCCGGAGAGCGAGCTCTGGTCGTACACGGCATGGGAGCGTCGGGTCGAGCACGTCCGCGGCAACCGCACGACCACGCACGAGCGCATGCCTGAATGCCCGCCGAGCAACTGTAGCACCATGCCAAGGCGCATCCACCTGCGATCGGAGACCGAGGAGGACCCGGTGTTCGTGTTCACGGGGTTGTACTTCACGGGACTCGGGACGTATGTCTCCACCTACACGTCCTATCATGTCGTCGGCACGCTTGAGATCATGCAGGGGCATGTGTCTGAGGTGCGGACGGACGAGGACGAGCACGGCATCTCCACCTTCTGCCCTTCGCTGGATATGGAGCTGCGTCTCTCGGAGGACCACCGGATCCTGTCCGGGAGTTCCGAAGGCCCGACTCGCTCGTGTCGCGCGGAGTACAGGTTCGAGTAGGGAACCAGTATTTCCATCACAAGTCCGATGCATACCGCAAGGCCGTTCGTATGCCTTTGAATAGCGCGCAATCCTCCTGATCCACGTCGCCATCGCCACTTCCCGCCAGGTCGGCGATCGTGTTGCCTGACCCCGGCTAACACCGATCCAGTCTTGGACGCAGGAGCCGCTGGTCTGTCTGATGGCCGTGGTTGACGGCATACGAGTCCGGAGCATCATTGCCAGGCAACCGCACCGTGTCACCCGCCAAAGGACACTGGAAACCGTCGGTGATCTGCCAACGAACACGGACGTAGACCGAACACCAGTCCGCTTCACGTCGATTGGGTCTGGTTCTATCGATGTTGCTGCGTGCTCCGTCCTCAGGGCCCAATCGTCATGCAAAAGTCTCCGGTTACAGCCTGCTGGGATACGTGATCGAGGCCGTCAGCGGTAAGACCTACTGGGAGTTCATGGCGGAGCGCATTTTCCGCCCTATAGGCATGAACGCCACGACGGACCGCAATCCGCGGCAGATCATCCCGCATCGCGCCAGTGGCTACGAAGAAACGACAAATCACGTCCGCATCAACCGCGATGATGATCTGACGGACGTGTGTGCAGCCGGGGCGATCGCTGCAACCGTGTGCGACCTCGCGAAGTGGAACGCCGCGTTGGATGGGGATAAACTCCTGACGGCGGCGAGCAAGGCCCAGATGTGGACGCCCGGAAAACTGAACGACGGCTCGCCGATGACTTACGGCTTCGGCTGGCGAATTGGAACTCTGGAGGGACACCGCAGCATTGGTCATAGCGGCTCGACTTCCGGCTTCTCGGCCAGCGTTCAACGCTATCCAGACGACCGGCTGGTGGTCATCGTCCTCACGAACACCGGCGAGGAGATTGCCACGAAGCTGGCGGAGAAGGTCGCCTCATTCTACTTCGGATCCAGGTAGGCGGCATTAACGCGATGTTCATCAACACGCGGCCAAGGCGGAATAGCGTCCTTTGACGGCGTTGTGCCCTGCAGCCGCCTTCGCGCGGAATCACATTTCCCGTCAGTCTTCAAACCAGCATCTCAACCGGTACAATCGTCTTGCGTTGTGCCGATGTGGTGCGTACTCTCTTGGACTCAGCCATCGGCTTGTCGCCGCCCCAAGGAGACCACGATGAGATTCCAGCCACCCCTTCTCGTAATCGCTTTGTTCGCGGCATCAGGCCTCGCCCACGCCGGCGACCCCGCGTTTCGCGACCTTCACGCGGACACGTGGGTCGCAACGGATGCCCTGGGCCGCACCATGCCGACCATGGCCGACGTAGGCCCCGTTAAGACGGACCAGCTGCGCGTCGTGAGCATCTTCTACATCACTTGGCACAGCGACAGCCTCGCGGGCCTCAAGAGTCCCTATGCCGCCGACGTGACGAAGATCCTCGCCAAGGACCCGGCCGCGCGCCTCGACGCGAAAAACCCGCTCTGGACCGAGGGCATGTATCACTGGGGCGAACCGGAGATGGGCTACTTCCTGAGCAAGGACCGTTACGTCATCCGCAAGGACATGTCGATGCTGTCTGACGCGGGCGTGGATGTGCTCATCATGGACGTGACCAACGCCGTGCGCTACTGGGACGAGTGGGACGTCGTGTTCCCCGTGATGCAGCAGATGAAAGCCGAGGGCAACAAGGTCCCGCAATTCTGTTTCTGGGCCTTCAACGGCCCATCCATCACGGTTGTTCAGGACCTCTATGAGAAGATCTACAAAGCCGGGAAGTACAAGGACCTCTGGTACTACTGGGACGGCAAGCCGCTGTTACTCTACAACGGCAGCCCCACCGTAGACTCCACTGGCAGCGGCATCCGGCATCCCAACCCGCATTACGACGCGGCCGCGAAGACCGATCCGAACCACCCGCACTACGGCGACCCGGAGTACACCGAAGAGTTCTACCAGGACTACACCAAGGCGGTGAAGGACTTCTTCACGCTGCGGACCATGTGGTGGGGCTATTACGAGTGGGCCGGCAAGCGCTTCGTCGGGACGGAGGACAACTGGAGCTTCGGTTACGACCTGGGCGACGACAAGGTGCGTAAGATGAACCCGGACGCGCTCGTGTCGCGGCACAAGGGCGAGAAGGAAGAGGCCGCCGTCACACCCGCGCAACATCCCGTGAGCCTGACCGGCAAGTGCTGGACCCGCGAACGTGGCGAGCCGGAGTTGAACGAATACGACCTGCCCGTACCCACCTATGTCCCGTGGCTCGGCAAAACGGTCGAGCATCCCGAAGGCTACGGCATCTACTTCCAGGAGCGCTGGGACGAGGCCATCCAGGCCAATCCGCGGATGATCTACATCAACGACTGGAACGAGTGGTCCGCGGGCAAGTATCACCCTGCCGAAGGGCAGACCTTCCGCTTCATGGGCCGCGATTCCACGTACCGTTTCATCGATCAGTACAACAGCGAATTCAACCGCACCTGCCAGCCGATGAAAGGCGGCTACGCGGACAATTACTACATGCAGATGGGTCAGAACATCCGGCGTTACAAGGGCGTCCGACCAATCCCCCTGTTGACTGGCGATATGGCGGTCTCCATCGACGGTGACTTCACCGATTGGGACAAAGCCAACGTCGAGTACCGCGACACCATCGGCGACACGATTCACCGCGACTACCCGGGCTACGGCGGGCTGCACTACAAGGACGACTCGGGCCGCAACGACATCGTGACCTGCAAGCTGCTCGTGAGCGAGAAGGAAATCGGGTTTTACGCGGAGACGAAGGACGCCCTCACGCCTTGCACGGACCGGAACTGGATGCTGCTGCTCATCGACGCGGACAACGACCACGGGACCGGCTGGTTTGGCTATGATTTTCTGGTGAACAAGCAGGTCGTCGACGCGAAGACCACGACAGTCCTGCGCTACGATGGGAAAGCCTGGGTCGAAGCGGCGCGAGTTCCCTGTGCCGTGAAGGGCAATAGGCTCGAACTGGCCGTTCCCCGGGCGCTCCTCGGGCTGGACAACCGCAACGCCTTCATTTTCGACTTCCACTGGGCCGACAACCCAGCAACACTCGATGCACCCATCTCCCTGTGCACTCACGGTGACAGTGCCCCGAACCGGCGCTTCAACTACCGCTGCATTTGGAAGAAGTAAGCCCCCACCCCGGTGCCGACGCTACCACCCTGTGCGGAAGGGCATTTTCTATCAGTTCCTCGGCACCACCCGCACATTCGTCACGTTCATGGCCCGCATCAGCTTGTCCGCGCAGGCCGGGTCCTCGAGGATCAGCTCGACTGGGATCGCAGCGCATAGAGGGGCCTGTCGCACATCCCCAGTCAGCTGATCCGCCCGCCCTTGGCGGGATCTATCGATATTTTGAAATGGAACCTCCACCCTGAGCCGGTATGTCCCTCAAAATGGCTACCGTTGAGATGGTCCCAGGGAATGCCCTCCCCCGAAGCCAGGAAACGAGGGGGGAAAGTCACCCTGGCACCCATGGGTGTGACCATTTCAGCTCGTGAAACGGGAGGAACTCGAAAGCGGGGTAGGCACAGCGGGGGAAGACGCTGGTATAATAGGAGAATACCGCTCGGCGGCGTAACCGGGCGAGGTCACATGGGAAATCTCGGATCAGGGATAGAAGCATGTCGAGTCTGATCCCCGCAAACGTGCGGTACATGTGGGCGTCATCCATCATTCTTGCATTTGCGTCTGCGGTGAGCGGCGGGCAGGTCATTGGCCAGCTCACCGATCCGGAGCAGCCGGCCGAGGCGGCCTTCGTGGACATCCTTTCGGCCTGGGTTGAGCAGGATGGCGGCCTGTTGACCTTCGTGATCGAAACTCGGGGCGAGATCCCTACGAGTCTGGCTGAACCGGAAGACCACCTCACCATTATCTGGCTCGTCGATACCGACAATAATCCCCTTACGGGCCAGCCGCACCAGCATATCGGCAGTGAGTTCAACGTGCGGGCGGTAATCAGCGAGATGTACGGGGGCGGATTTGTCGACGTGACCGGAACGGTCGCAGGCGGAGGAGGGGGTACGCTGACTGTCGTGGGGAACCGGATCCAGATCACGATCGGGCTCGGGCAAATCGGCACCCCCGCCGCGTTTCGCTGGAGTTGCGACGCCTGCCTTGCCATCGCCAACGTATGCGTCTCGGCCAACCGTGAGACAGGAACCGCCCTCGCGAGCGTATTGCCGTTTACCCCGCCGGCCCGCGTGACCATCGTGACGCCCTTCCTGCCGCTGTGCCCGACGGGGCCGGCAACGGGTCAACTCGAGGTGGAGATCCGCGACGCCGCCGGGAACCTCCTTCCCACCGGGGACTATCATCTCGCGTTCACCAGCTCGGACGAAGCCACGGCGACGGTGGACGCCGCAGGCGTTGCCACCATCCACACATTCCCGACACCGGAGCACCATGTGTCCTATGTCCAGGTCTCCGCCGACGGCGTGCAATCCGACAACGCCGCCGTGGTCCGCAGCACGTTGACCGACCTGGGCCTGTCGTACCAGATGTATCCGGCGGAGCACATCGCGTTTTACCTGCCCCCAACCATCCAAGGCGTAGACCTTGATGCGATCACCACTGCCTACGAGGTCCCGGGGGCAACCGAGCGAGCCTACGTCGCGGAGCAGACGCTGACCGACGTACGGCCATTCAACGGTGGCCTGCAGTACTTCATCCTCGAAGTCTCCGATCATGAACCAACCACGCCCTGCGGCATCAGCGGCAACCCGATGCGCCTGGGCTGGTTCTGGGGGAAGACCGAGCACAACAGCTGTTACATCATCAACGCCCCCGAGCATCGCACGCCCCAGTGGTTCGTCATCTTCCACGAGGTGGGTCACAACTTCACGTGGCCGTCCTGGAGCTTCGGGCAGTTCTGCTCCGGGCCATCACCGGCACACAATGCCACGTACAGCGAGGGCTTGGCATCTTTGGCGGCCATGTGGGCCCATCACTCCATCGTCTCCTGCCCGGCGGGTCTGGGGTCGCTCGCGGTCAGCGATATCGACGCCCGCCTGAGCGGTTGCATGAGCTTCTTCCGGCAGACGTTGTCCGACTACCGCACCGCAGGAGCCGATTACGCGGCATTTGACGCCAACGTGCTCGACGGCCTGCTCTGCGAGCTGTTCGACGCCTACGGCCCCCGCGTCTGGTACGAGCTGTTCAGCACCTTCACGCCGACCAATCGACCGCTCCCGTGCGTCATCGATAGCGAGGAGAAGCAGGCCACCTGGTTCGCCGCGGCAATCAGCGCATCGGCCGGCGAAGACCTGCGCGGCCTGTTTGCCGGCCGGTACGGCTTCCCGATCGATGATGCCTCCTGGCCGGAGATGCTCGCCGCCGCCCAGACACGGATCGCTGCTCGACCGTGGCGACCACCGCTGTCATTCGATTGGGATTGCGACGGCGACGTAGACCTTGACGACTTCGCGGTGTTCCATGCGTGTTTCTCAGGTCCGGCCGTGGCCTACTCGGGCGACTGCGCCAAGGCCGACTTCGACCACGACGCCGACGTCGACCAATCGGACTTCGGCATCTTCCAGCGGTGCTACAGTGGCGCAGGCAAGCCGGCGGATCCGAACTGCGCGACGTGAATTGGCGGCTATGGCATCGTCGACCATTGCGGCCAAGCCTCGCCGCTGGGTGTTGGTGACCTCGTGAGGTGGTTGACTTCCCCGGCAGAACCGTTAGACGGGCCTTATAGCAGTGTCACGGTATTTCCGCCCGGCCTTATAAGCGGCTGAGGCCCACGCGCCGAGATTCTCGGTGCGCCCGCCCTCATTGCCGTGGTTGCGCCCCGTTGGGGTGGTGGGCACGGCCGGCGGACGTCGCAAATCAGTCTCCTGTTGATCTCGTAGCGCCCGGGACCAGTCTTACCGGCCTAACGGCGACGGCGGACCGAGCGGACGAAGCCGGTGGTTCCCAGGGCCAGCAGGGCAACGGTGCCCGGTTCCGGCACGGGCGATCCCACCTGGAAGTTGTCGCTCCACGCCCGGTTCTGGCCGCCGCCCAAACCCGCTCCGGCGCCCACCGCCTGATTCGAGAAATTCGCGTAGAGGCCGCCTGCGAAGGAGGTCAGATCGATGACGCCTTCGGAATCTTCATCCACGAAGATCTCGATCGTCTGGGCCGTCTGGTCGAATTCGACCGCGTAGTTGTGCCACTTGCCGTCGTTCGTCAACCCCGTGTTGAAGCTGGGAATCGAGGATTGAATCGGCGTATCGGTCGCCCCGTTGTACAAGCTGGCATTGCCCGAACCATCGCCGCGAATGAAAACCGACAGGCTGTTTGGCTGGAAGATGCTGCCCGGCGAAGGCGACGAGGTGATATCGATGCGGTCGGAGGAGGCCACGAAATCGACCTGAACCACGTAATGCGTCCGCAGTCCATAGGCGATTCCGTAATCGAGATTGCCGCCGGTTTGCGTGAAGCCGGTGTCGCTACCCGCGCCACTCGTGCCGGGATAGGCGGGCGATCCATCGACCAGACCCGGCATTCCCGCTCCATCCGCAGCGAAGCTGAACTCGCCACGGTCCGGTCCGACGCTGAAGCTGTTGAAGTTTCGCGCCGAATTCCCGTAGGTGTTCTCCACCGCGTAGGCCGCCGCCGGCTGAACCGCCGGCACATAGACGCGGGCCGCGTTGCTGCCGCCGCTGTCGGCTCCCGTGAACGTGTCGCTGAAGTCAAGGTCGGCGATGAGCGATGACTGGTTGACCGGTACGCCACTGCCGCCGGGGCCGGAGAACAGGGTGGCGTGCGCACCATGCCCCCCGAGCAGTAGCACCACCGCCAGGGCCGAAAGATACCTTCCCATCGTCCCCTCCCCTCCGTTTCGTCAACATGTTGAACTGAACCTGGAACCGCTCCAAGCTCGGGATGCCGTCTATTATAACACGTTGCCCTCCCCTGCAGCAAGCCCGTGCGTTTTTTTTGAGGGGTCGAGAGTTGTGCCGCCGGTTCACACCTTACGCCTGTCCCCGCACGGCTCGTTGGCCTTCCTCGGCCGGGCTCCGGGCCTCAGCGATGATTCCAGCCCCAACTTCGCCGCCATGGCTCCTGCCAGCCGGCCACCCGGGTGAGTACCCGTCGCTTGCCAAAGCCATCTCGGCCCGGAAGGCGCCCCATATCACTCCAACGGGAGGTCGGCAAGGATGCTGCCTTGGTTACGGCATGGGAAGCCCTTTGTCAATCAACGGAAACGACCTGCGGTCTATCCATCGGTATTCAACAGGACTTAGCCGGTGGGTGTAACCCCTTGTAAAAAGGCGGCCAAGGAGCGCAGGCAATCACCCGAGCGACTGCGGGCCGAACGGGCCAGCAGGATGCTTGACGAGCCGGTGGATGGGACCGAGTTCGAGCGGCTCGACGGGTATCACGCGCTGCGGCACGCATTCATCAGCGTGCTGTTGGCCCAGGGCAAGACCTGGGATCAGATTGCGGCCTTCGTGGGGCACTTGGATCCGAAGACAACGCGGCGGTACATCCACTTCATGCCCAAGGACACCACCCGGCGTTTACTGGCGATGTGCGCTCGACTGGAACGTGGCAGCGATTTCCGACGTGCCCTGGCCGTCTGCGTGCTCAACAAGGTGCCGCCGGAGGACCGCAAGGTGATCGGCGAGACGTTCGATCATCATGTGGGGGGGAAGGGGTGAACGAAGTGTATGTGGAGGAGGCACTCCCATCGGGTGCCCCCTCCGCTCTGCCAGTCAATTCGCGCAGTTCGGATCGGCCGGCTCACTCGCTCCGCTGACGCACCTTTGGAGGAGGCCGAAGTCGGATTGGTCTACGTCGCCATCATGATCGAAATCCCTGGCTTCACAACCGGCGATCAGAGGAATCGCCGGACCTGACACGCAATCCTGAAACAGGTCGAAATCGTTCTGGTCCACATCGCCGTCTTTGTCAAAGTCTGGCCGAATTAGCGGTCTCACCTCGATGCTCAACGTCTTCAAAGCACAGTTGCCCTCTTGATTTCCGGTTATTCTGCACGAGACAAGATAACTTGTCGGATGAACCTCAGATGTTTCCGGTGCCGCGTAGGTGGCCGCGCTGTCAGCGGAGCCTCCGCCACTCAGGAGAGTCAGCGAATGACCAGTTGTCGGATGCGAGTAAACGGCGGCTGTGGGCTGCGCCCCGATGTTCATGGCAACATAAAGGCAGTAGCGGTCGCCGAAGTGATCGCATCGGGGGCCATTCCGCGACGCGCGGGCGCGACTTAACGGCGCCAGGTCCAGCCATCGTCGGAGACCAGGCAGGAACCGCCAGTGCCGAAGGTGTAGTACTTGCCGTCGCACGGAACGATCGTGGAGGGGGCGCGAATCTGGACCTGGCCGTCGAGGGCGAACGCGGGCGAGACCCAGACGGCGACAGCCCTCATGGCGAACATGATTGATTGAACGCGGAATCCGCGAGGTTTGATGAAGGAACTCATTCGCAGTAAGCTCCAGAACAGCAGCAGCCTGGACTCAACGCGAACCGACGAAGGAGACAGCATACCGTCGCTCGGGCGGTTCGCCACCATAGGGAGCGGTGCGGATGGGCCGTTATTGCGGTGCGCGGGCTCCGGTTCAATCCAGAAACGGGCGGTCTAACGCTCATTGGATGAAACGCGAAGGCCCGCGCACAACGCGATCAGACCTTTCGAACGAGGATTAACGCCATGCTGAAAACGAGTGGCTTTCGACGTGTTGGCACGCGGGTCATGGCCGCGGTGAGTCTTCTTCTGGTGGCGGCAGCACCTGCGATGCCGGCTCCTACCGCGCGAGTTCCTGCCACGGCTCCGGCGGGGCTTGCCGGTCCGTTCAGATGGAAGTCCAGCGGTGTGCTGATCAAGCCCCGATCGGATGAGACCCACAAGCTGGTCTCCGTGAAGGACCCAACGGTGGTTTATTACGGCGACAAGTGGCACGTCTACGCGACCACGGCCAACGAACGGGGCCAGTGGAGCATGGTGTATCTGAGCTTCAAGGACTGGTCGGAAGCGGCCGACGCCAGGCCCTATTACCTGGACGCCAACCCGAACCTGAGGGGTTATCACTGTGCACCACATGTGTTTTACTTCCGACCCCATAAGAAGTGGTATCTGGTTTTCCAGTCCCAGCAGCCGCAGTACTCGACGACCGACGAGATTTCCAGGCCGGAAACCTGGAGCAAGCCGGAGGACTTCTTCGCCGGCAAGCCCCCCGGAGCACCCAGGCTCTGGATCGACTACTGGGTCATCTGCGACGACACGCACGCGTACCTGTTCTTCACCGGCGATAACGGCAAGCTCTACCGCAGCCGAACGAGGATCGACGATTTCCCCAAGGGCATGAGCAATCCGGAGATCGCCCTGGAGGAGACGCGCGATATCCTGTTTGAGGCAAGCATGACCTACAGGATCAAGGGGACGAACACGTATCTGACGCTCATCGAGGCGCTCAGTCCCGACCGCTACTACCGTGCGTTCACGTCGGATCGACTGGATGGCAAATGGACGCCATTGCCGGAGGCGAATACCTATCGCAAGCCCTTCGCGGGCATCAACAACGTCACGTTTGAGGAGGGTGTTACCCCCTGGACAAAGGATATCAGCCACGGGGAACTGATCCGCGACGGGTACGACCAGACAATGACGATCGACCCGAGAAACCTTCAACTGTTGTACCAGGGGCGTGATCCGGCGGTCAGGGCAAATTATGGCCTGCTGCCGTACCAGCTTGGACTGCTGAAGCTGGAAAGATCGGAATGACTCGATGAATACGATCGCCGAGCACGGCCCTCGAATGGCAACCTGGCAACGTGATCTGTATCAGTCTGTGGCTCTGTTGTTTCAAGATCAGAAGGAGGTGTCGATATGAAAGCCACTGTTTCAGGTCTTGCTCTGTTACTGTGCTTGCTGGCCGGTCTTCCGTCTCCTGCCCAGACAACCCAGCCGCTGGAGGATTTCAAGCCGTCGGCGCTGAATCAACCGGGCAGGCAGTATCCCCAGGTGAACTCGGAAAGGCGCGTCCGGGTCCGCGTCGTTGCGCCTCAGGCCCAAAACGTCACGCTCGACTTCCTGGGTGGTGCAAAGTACCCCCTGACCAGGGGCGAAGACGGCTCCTGGACCGGAGTGACTCGGCCGCAGGACGAGGGTTTTCACTATTACCAGCTCGTCATCGACGGCGCTGGGGTTCCAGACCCTGGCACTTTGTACTTTTACGGCGGCAGTCGCTGGGGCAGCGGCGTCGAGGTTCCGGCCCAGGACCAGGACTTCTACGCCCTCACGAACGTGCCCCATGGCCAGTTGCGGCAGGCCCTGTACTTCTCCAAGAACGCCAACGCCGTTCTCCGCTGCTTCGTTTACACACCCCCTGATTATGAGAAGGATCAGTCCAGGCGTTATCCGGTGCTGTATCTGCAGCACGGCGGCGGGGAAGATGAAACCGGCTGGGGCAGCCAGGGGCATGCCGGCCTGATTATGGACAACCTGATCGCTGCCGGCAAGGCCCGGCCCTTCATCATCGTGATGGCCAACAGTTACGTTCCCGGCGCCGCCGGCCCAGGCCGTGGACCGGCTCCTGGCCGTCCCGCGGGCGGTGCCCCGGCTGCCGGCGGCGGTGCTCCAGGCGGCGGCTTCCGCTTCAACTTCAGCGCATTCGAGCGGGTCCTCGTCGACGATCTGATACCTTTCGTCGATGCCAACTTCCGCACCATGGCCGACCAGGCCCATCGGGCCATGGCCGGCCTGTCGATGGGTGGCATGCAGACCAAACAGATCACCCTGGCCAACCTCGACAAGTTTTCCCACATCGGCATTTTCAGCGGCGGCAGCATCGCGCCGGCTGATATCACCGACATGGAGGCATTCAAGCAGAAGGTCAAGCTCGTATTCGTCGGGTATGGCAGCCGAGAAGTTGATTCCCCCAACCGGAGAGGCGGCGACCCCAAGGCCAATGCGGCAGCACTCAAAGAGGCTGGGATCAACAGTCACTACTACGTGTCCGGGCAGACCGCTCACGAGTGGCAGTCATGGCGGCGCAGCTTGCGTGAATTCGCACCGCTTCTGTTCGAAGACCAGCCCCTTCCGCCCGTCTTCGCGCCGCAAGCCGCCACGACGATCCGGATCAAGGCCGGAAGGTCCGAACCGGTCAAGGACGCTGAAGGCAACGTGTGGTTGGCCGACCGGGGCTTCGAGGGCGGCCAGACAATCGAAAGGCCGGACCTCGAGATTGCCAACACGAAGAGTCCCGACCTCTACCGGGCGGAACATTACAGCATGGACTCCTTTACCTGGCCTGTGCCCAACGGCAAGTACGTGGTGAAGCTGCACTTCGCGGAAACCTACGAGGGCATCACCGGGCCCGGCCAGCGCGTATTCTCGTACAAGGTCCAGGACAAGGAGTTCAAGGACTTTGACCCGTGGGTCAAGTCCGGTGGTTTTGGCCGCGCCTATATCGAGACGGTTCCCGTCGAGGTCACCGACGGCAAGATCCAGGTCACCTTCACGCCGAACGTCCAGAACCCGCAGATCTGCGCGATTGAAATCCTCCCACAACCCGGCGCCCAAACGAGTGCGCCTGCGCCATCTCCGGGTGGTCAGCCGGGTCGCGGGCCGGGCGGCGCGGGCGGATTCGGCCGTCAAATCACCCTCGGCCCCGACGACAAACAGGCCTTCCCTGATCCTCCGACCGGCATCAACGCCCAGCGCGACGGCATCCCCCACGGCCAGTTGGAAATGGTGACCTACGAATCGGAGTCCGTTGGCACCACCCGCAAGATGCAGGTCTACACGCCGCCTAGCTATTCCAAAGACAAAAAGTACCCGGTGCTCTATCTTTTGCACGGCATCGGCGGCGACGAGACCGAGTGGCAACGCTTCGCCACACCGGGCATTCTCCTCGACAACCTGCTGGCCGATCAAAAGGCCACGCCGATGATCATCGTGATGCCCAACGGCCGTGCCCAGAAGAACGACCGGGCGGAAGGCGATGTTTTCAGGTCCGCCCCCGCGTTCGCCGCCTTCGAGGAGGATCTGCTCAAGGACGTGATCCCAGCGATCGAGTCGCGCTACTCGGTCCAGGCGGACCGCGAACATCGAGCGCTGGCGGGTCTTTCGATGGGCGGTGGCCAGTCCCTCAACTTCGGGCTGGCGCATCTCGACACCTTCGCCTGGATCGGCGGTTTCTCGTCGGCGCCCAACACGAAGCCCCCTGCGGAACTGATGCCCGACCCGGACCGCGCCAGGAAGCAGCTCAAGCTGCTGTGGCTCTCCTGCGGCAACAAGGACGGTCTGATTGGCATCAGCCAGGGCGTCCACGCATATCTCAAGGAACACGACGTGCCGCACGTCTGGAACGTGGACTCCAACGCCCACGACCCGACGCACTGGCGCAACAACCTGTATCATTTCATGCAACGCATATTCCGCTGATTTCGTTGTGTACACATGGTCAACCAGGAGTGTCGCATGTTCCGTTTCTTGATGTCCGAGCGCTCCACGAGCCGTCCGGCACGGCTCGCGCTGGCTGTCGTTCTTGTTGCGGCGTCCTCCGCCTTCCGCGCGGACGAAGCGTCGCGCGGCTCCGTGCAGGATTCCCCCGTCAGCGGTCAGAGCGTGCCCATGCTCAAAGATGTCTATGCCAAAGACTTCCTGATCGGGGCGGCGATCGACTTCCGGGGACTTGGATACAGTCCCCGAGAGCTCGAACTCATCAGGACCCAGTACAATGTCCTCACTCCGGAGAATTCGATGAAGCCGGCCAACATCCACCCGGCCCAAGACCGGTGGAACTGGACGGCTGCCGACGAACTGGTGAGCTTCTGTGAGGCCAATCGCATGCAGGTCGTGGGGCATACGCTCGTGTGGCACGCCCAGACCGGCTCCTGGTTCTTCCGTGGGGAAAATGACGCCCCGGCCACCCGTGAACAGGCCCTGGCCCGATTGAAGCACCACATCCAGACCGTCGTCGGCCGCTACAAAGGCAGAGTCAGAGGGTGGGATGTGGTCAATGAGGCCATCAGCGATTCGGGTCCCGGTACCACCGAGAACCTCCGCTCCACTCCCTGGCTCCGTGCCATCGGTCCTGATTACATCACCTATGCCTTCAAGTATGCCCGCGAAGCAGACCCCGATACCGAGCTGTACTACAACGACTACGGCATCGAGCGCGGGGCCAAGCATCAGAGTTCTTTGCTGCTGCTCAAGCGACTCCTGAAAGAAGGCGCCCCGGTCACCGCCGTGGGTATCCAGGGCCATTGGAGCTTAGCCAATCTCCCCTGCAAGGAGCTCGATGAGGCCATCGATCACTACAAAGCCTTGGGCTTGAAGGTCTGCATTACTGAATTGGATATCGCCATCGGCGGACGGGGCGGTGGTCAACTTGGCCCGCCCGGCGGCTTGCCAGGCGACGGCGCCACATCGCGCGCCGCGACCACCCGACCCACCGCCACCAGACCAGCCGCGACAGCACCGGGAAGCCGTTTTGGCCGCGGTCGAGGCTTCGGCCGCCTGCGAGTCCCCCCAACCCCAGAGCAGCTCCAGGCCCAGGCGACCGCCTACGCGACCCTCTTCCGGACCCTTCTGAAGCACAAGGACGCTGTTACCCGCGTGACCTTCTGGGGGCTGAGCGACCGCCGCAGTTGGCGCGGCTTTCAGAACCCCCTCCTGTTTGACCCAGACAATAGTCCCAAACCGGCATTTCACGCTGTCGCGGAACTGAAAAAGCAGTCACAGTGAGCTGATTCCGTTTCGCCAGTTTCTCCGATGGCCGGAAATGGGTGCACAGGGCTAACATATGCGCAGGAGCAAATCGACCATGTCTCTTCGCTTGACCCCCATGGCTGCCGTTCTCACGCTGGCCTCCGTTTGGGTCGTATGCTTCCCCCGCGAGGCTGCGGCTGCGGAACCAGAACCGAGCCAGGCGCGATTGACCTCCTGGGCCGCCGACAACGGCAACGGCACCTACTCCAACCCCCTGTTCTACGAAGAGTTTGAAGATCCGGACGTCATCCGCGTCGGCCAGCACTATTACCTGGCTGGCACCACGATGCACATGAACCCCGGCCTCATGGTAATGCATTCAAAGGACCTGGTGAACTGGGAACTTGCCAGCTACTGCATCGATCGGCTGGACCTCGGGCCGCGGTTCCGCCTCCAGGGCGGAAGCGTCTACGGCCAGGGCATCTGGGCCCCCTGCATCCGCCACCACGACGGCACGTTCTACGTCTTCTCCAACGTCAATGGCGTGGGCACCCAGGTCTTCCGCTCCAAGTCTCCCCGTGGCCCCTGGGCACGCAACCAGCTTCCTGGCATGCATGATCTGTCCGTCCTGTTCGATGACGACGGCAAGATCTACGCCATCTACGCCGCAGGCCGGCCCACGATCGTCGAACTCAACAAGGATCTCACCGAGGTCCTTCCCAATACCCGTCGCCAGATGAACGCCCCGGGCATGGGCGAAGGCCACCACCTCTACAGGATCAGAGGCAAATACTTCGACGTCTCTGCCATCCCCGGCGCGCACACCGACCAGGTCGTCGCCCGCGCCGACTCGATCGACGGTCCCTGGCAAGTCGAACGCATGGTCCAGAGTGAATCCCTGGGCGTTCCCACTCAAAACGGCCTCCGCGTCAGCGGCCGCGGCGAGAATCGGACCTTCATTATCATGCCCAGCGACCCCAACGCCGGCGGCGGGCTCACCCTTCATCAGGGCGGCATCGTCGATACTCCTTCAGGCGAGTGGTGGAGCATCATCATGCAGGACCACGGCAGCATCGGCCGCATGGTCGCCTTGGTCCCGGTCACCTGGGACAACAGTTTCCCGATCATCGGCCTGTCAGGCAACCTCCGCAAAGCACCCAACACCTGGATTAAGCCCAACACCGGCCACACCCAGGCTCCGAGGCCCGCCTTCGTCCGCAGCGACAATTTCGATGCGCCCACGCTTAACCCCGTCTGGCAGTGGAACCACGTTCCTGACGACACGAAGTGGTCGCTTACGGAGAAGCCCGGGGTCCTTCGCCTCCACTCCCTTCCCGCTGCCGATTTCTGGATGGCCCGCAACAGCCTCACCCAGCGGCCACCGGGGCCCGAGTGCGTGGCGACGGTCGAACTCGACGCCTCCGGTCTTGCGGCGGGAGATGCCGCCGGGTTGGCGTTGCTGAGTTCTCCCTATGCATGGATCGGCCTGGTCAAGAGCGGCGAAGGCGTGACTCTGCAGATTTTCGACCAGACCCATCGCACGACCGTCCAAGCCCCGGTCAGTCCCACCCACCTCTGGCTCCGCGTGACCTGCAACTTCGACACCGAGAAAGCCGTGTTGAGCTGGAGTGCCGATGGCAAGGACTTTGCTCCTCTGGGTGAGCCCTTTACCATGGTGTTCCAGCTCACCACGTTCCAGGGGGTTCGCTTGGCCTTGTTCAACTACAACACGTCCGGCAAGCCCGGCGGACATGCCGATTTCGACAACTTCACCGTGAACGAGCCGCGAGCAGCAGGCTCTGAACGGACTATTCCCGTTGGCAGGATCATCACGTTGACCAGCGTCGCTGACGGCAGCTTCCTGGCCATTAGCGCCCAGGACAGCTCGCTCGTGAACATCCCCTCGAATTCACCCATTGCCGCTACGCCCGCCGTTCGCTTCCAGGTCATCGATCTGGGCAAGGGTCGCGTGGCACTCAAGACCGGCAATGGACGGTTTGTTTCCGCGGCTGACGACCGCGTGGTCCTTAAAGACCTGGCCGGTGCCGCGCCGGGGGCCACCGAATCGTTCCAATGGGTCAACCTCATGCGCGGCCACATGATGCTCATGTCCCTCACGGACCATCGCTACCTGGCCACCAAACCCGATAGCCCCGGCTCGGTCACAGTTTCCGCTGCCGGGCCAAGCCCGGACCGCAAGGACGGGGCATGCTTCAAGTGGAAAGAAATTGAGTGAATTGTCGTCACCGTTCGGCTTTCCGCATCGCAGACGAAACCAGCGATCTGGCAGCAGGAACCGCTGGCGATGGAGGCTTCTTGGCCCATCCCATGGCAACTTGGCCTGGCTACCAAAAGCCATTCGGGTCTCTGGGCTCATCGGGTCGTAGGAACCGCGGTGGAAGGCGTTCCAGACGGATGTGGGGCTTTGGCCGACGTTGACGTAACAGGTCTGAGAACCTCGCGTTCAAGACGCGTTCGGCTAGTCGGCTCAGGCAGATCCCAGGCGGCTTGTCGGCACTCCGTGAGCGCATTGGCCACGTCGTCGGCTAAGGGGCCGCCGGTAGGAAGGGGTATTCCGGACAGAGAGGTGGAGAGTCCGGGTTCGATAGACGAGTGGCTGCCGGATCGCTGGAGGAAAGCACCGCCAATCCGTCCACTCGCTGAACCCGACCTGCAAACCCCAGGACCAGGTTGCGGTCAGATCTGAGACCATGACCATGGCTCCGCTTTGCGGCTTGCTGGCAAGGGGCGTTGTATTATCAGGTTTACGGCCACCCCCGTCCGGTACCGAAACGTGTGGATTCGCCCGCTGTAAGTGTGCCGGTTTTTGTTGATTCGCGAGGCCTTCTCTTGACACCTTACACAGTTCAGTGTAACCTGACTATGGTAAGATAGCGATAGCCCCTTGTATGCCCACTGGACGGCTGAGGCGGCTATCAGCAATTCGATTTTGGTCCACAGCTCTCCTGCGGCCAAACACATTCTGCGTGCTTGGCACATCGGTCATTTCACGTTTCCGCGGGAGGGCCTCGAGAAGGAGGGGTTGCCTTGAAGCTTTCCTGCTATGCGCTGGTTCTCGTCTCGGCCACGGGCTTCGGATCCGCCGCCGGAGTGGCGGCGCCGCTGAACACGGCCTTCACGTACCAGGGCCGGCTGACCAATGGTGCTACGACGGCGAGCGGCCCGTATGACTTCGAGTTTCGCCTGTTTGACGACGTGACCGCCGGCGTGCAGGTAGGATCAACCCTGACGGTGGATGACGTGACGGTGACCGGCGGCCTGTTCACGGTGACGCTCGATTTCGGCAGCGTCTATGACGGGAACAGGCGCTGGCTGAGCATTGCGGTTCGGCCGGGGGAGAGCGTCGAGCCTTGCACGCCGCTGACGCCACGCCAGGAGTTGACCGGCACGCCCCACGCGCTGTTCGCGCTAAATGCCCAGGCCGCCGACGGTCTCCGCCTGCCTTTCGGCGCGAGCGCTTCGGCGGGAATCCCGATCTTCTCAATCCACAACACGGGCACGGGCCTGGCGATCTCCGGCACCGCAGTTGGCACAGGCGTCTCTGGGTCATCAACAGCGGCCACCGGTATGACCGAGGGCGGACTGTTCCGCAGCAGCAGCACCTCAGGCCGAGGCGTCTTCGGGATTGCCAGCGCTACCGCGGGCAACACCAGCGGCGTGTATGGCCAGAGTGACAGCGCCACCGGCCGCGGTGTATTTGGTACAGCCACCGCCACCACGGGAGCGAAGAACTGCGGCGGCTGGTTCCAGAGCGGCGGCACCGGCGGCGTGGGCGCATTCGGTTGGGCATCCTCGGGGTCGGGCACGACCTACGGCCTCTACGGCCTGAGCGACAGCGCCACCGGCCGCGGTGTGCACGGCTGGGCCAGCTCGGCGTCGGGCAGGAACTATGGCGTCTACGGCCAGAGCGACGGTAACGATGGACGGGGCGTCTATGGGATAGCCACGGCGACCACCGGTTTCACTTATGGAGGTAAGTTCGAGAACGACAGCACGCAAGGAGGCGGGGTTCAGGGGGTGGCGAAACCTGACTCCGGCGAGACCTCCGGCGTGTTCGGCCAGAGTAACAGCACGTCCGGCCGCGGCGTCTACGGAATCGCGGCTGCGTCCACGGGGCAGAGCTATGGCGGATATTTTCAAAGCAAGAGCAGCGAGGGAACGGGCGTCTATGCGTCTGCGGAGACGGGCCGGCCGGCGGTGGTGGCCGATCACATGCTTCACGTCGGCTCGGACACCCGCGAGGGCTGGCTGCGCGTGTACGGCACGGCCTCGAAAGAGTCCCTCGTGAACATTTTCGCGGATCGCGATGGCGGGAATGTGGTTGTCTTTGAGAGTGAGGGTCGCCCCGCGGCGGTGTTGGAGGCGAGTCAGGACCTTTCGGGCGGCCACCTCCGCGTGGATCGCGGGAGCGGCAATCCCGGCTTCGTGGTGCAGGGCAACGCGGGCAGTCAAGAACCCATGGTGCGCATCACCGGCAGCTCGCGTTCGGCCGTCTTCAATATGCGGACGACCATTCCAGACGATGAGACTGTCATCCTGCCGGAGGGTGCTGTGTGCGCATCGGAGATCGGCGACGAGCCCGGGATTGCCGTCGGCTTCGACGCCAGCCACTCATTGACCGAGTCGCTCACCACGCTACTCTCCGTGGACATCACGACGCCGGCCGTGGGCTATGTCTTTGCGATCGCGACGGCCAACGCCCGTGTAGAACACGGCATAACCGGGGCCAGTTCGGCTGAATTCGGCTTGACTGACGGGATTTCACCCTCGTACTCGGCCGCCGCGTTTGTGCACGCGGGTCTGCCCGCTGGCCCCTTCCTCATCCCGGTCACGGTTCAGCGTGTCTTTCCAGCGAACGCCGGCCTCACCACCATCTCGATCATCGGGCGGGAGATCCTTGATGGGTGGACCGCTCAGAACATCAGGCTCACCTTGATCTACTTCCCCACTGCCTACGGCGCCGCGCCCGCGAGCGCGTCGGCAAGCATGCCGAAGACCAACGCTGGTCAAGTCGTATCGGCTTCCGGTCAAGCCGCAACAGCGGCCGAGGCGCCTGCTTCCGACCGCGCCCGCATGGCGAGCGAACTAAAGGAAGTGAAGGCCAGGCTGGCTAGGCTGGAAGCCATGCTGGAGCAGGGAAGCAAAGGAGCCGGCCGATGAAAAGCAGAAGCTGCCTCACCCGTGTGGAGAAGCCGGCTGGTGGCCTGATGGCCGCTTGCGTGCTAATCATCACTTCCGTCGCCTACACGCAGTTTGACCTGAGCTCGAGCACGATCGACGGAGGCGGCGGGACCAGTTCCGGCAGCGCTTTTGCACTGACCGGCACCGTGGGCCAGCCGGACGCGTCCGTGGCGGCGGCCATGACCGGCGGCAGTTACACGCTGACCGGCGGGTTCTGGAGCGTGACGCTGCCGCCCTGCGCGAGCTTCGTCCGGCCCGACTTCGATCGAGATTGCGATGTGGACGCGGACGACTTGGCGATCTTCATGGGTTGTGCCACCGGTCCGGAAATCCCCCACGATGGCAGCCCGAACTGCCAGCAGGCCGACGCAGACACCGATACCGACGTGGACCAGTCCGACTTCGGGATCTTCCAACGGTGCTTCCGCGGGACGGATAAACCGGCTGAGCCGAACTGCGCAGAGTGACGGGCAACCGGTCAAGAATCTGCGTTCATTGGCCGGACATGACCACGTGGGAAGGCGAAGGGAGCGACTGCGATGGCTGCGCCTCTCCGAGCCATTGGCATTCACTTTCAGGGGTACCAACGTCCCCACGTTCGAAGGAATGGGCGCTCGCCCTTCGGTCTTCCGGCGGTACCTTGTTGAGAGAGCAGGCCAGTGACCGCACGCTGGAAGCCACTCCCGCGTTCGAGCTGGACCGACGACCCAGCAGCCAGTGGGTGATCAGGACGGTCCCCGAACGGGACTCGAATCTGCAACAAGCTGGTTAGCAAACCGGCGCCTTCAGCCACTCAGCCACCTCTCCAAGTTATTTGTTGACGGCAACTTACGCACAATGCCGATCCTAACACACTTGTTCACGACAACCCTTATGACGGCAACCAGGCTATCGCGCATTCTGGCTCACTCGCGGCAGAGACGTCTTTGAAGAGGCCAGATCTCATGGGCATTCTCGGCAAGTTGAGAACCACCAAACCGCACCCGAGCTTCCCGCAAACAGCCCATCCAAACGGGCCGTGGTGCAAGAGAAACCGGGGCAAAGCCCACTTCTTCGGCGTCCGGGCTGATCATAGCCGCCCCCAAGCGGCATTTTGCTCTGACAGCGGACCTGCACGCTACGACGCCAGGCTTCTATCCGGTACGCCAACCGCAGGTCTATGAGCTATCGCTTGAGGCCCTTACGGTCAAGGACGTGTGCAATTCCTACCTGAGCTGGCAGAAAGGCAAAATGGAGGTTCGCGAGATCGGGGAGCGATGGTTCGAAGATTGCCGGTCCATCCTGAAGGGTTTCGCTGGCCTGACGGGCAGAAGCCGAGTCTTGGCAGGTCTGCGTCCGAATGACTTCCAGCGACACCCTGCTCGCCAGGCGAAGCGACCCGGTGTTCATACCCTGGCGCGAAAGATCATGGTCGCCGATAACCCGCGCGGGTGACTCGCGGCTTCGGCCGAATCACCCCGAGGCCCCCTCATCGCCCTCCTCCTCATCATCACCGTCGCCATCATCATCGTCGCCGTTCTGCTGGTCCTCCTCGCTCTCCACCTGCTCGAGCGCGTCGGTGATGTTCGGTTTGTCTTCAGACACCTCTTTCATCCGGTCCAGCAGCGACTGGAATTTCCCGTCCTTTTCTTCCTTCGTACCCTGCAGGCTGTTGGCCCGCTGGCGCAAGCGGGCGGTGGCGTTGAGGAGGTCCAGGGCCTCCGCCTTGGCGAAGGACTTTCCCAGTGACGAAGAGCCATGCTCAAAAGCCAACAGTTCGGCCGCCTCCTTCTCGTGGTCGTTCCACGCGCGAGGATCGATGAAATCCCCCATCAGCTCCGAGATGTCCTGCAGTTTCTGCGGCTCGAACGTCCCGCGCATGCGGTCCACAATGAACCCTAGCTCGTCGAACCGAAGCGTGGAGAAGGTCTTGGCCAGATTCACCATGGAGTATGTGCGGGCCTTGAAGTCCTGCATGACTTCGGGGAATTTCGCCTTGTCCAGCGGTTCCTTGGAGGTTCCGCGGGCAAGCTGGATAGCCTTGTCCAACTGACCATAGACCTCATCGATCGCCTCGATGCCCGGCGGGATATTCGACTTGACCCACTCCCGTTGAACGACTTTGGACAGTTCCACGACCTTCAGCATGATGTATTGAATGTCCGCCCGGTCGTCGCGGGCATCGAAGTGGTTGACGATCTCTTTGGCGATGGCGTTGCAGTCGGCCTGGCTGATCTTGCCGGTCCGGAACTGCTCCATCAGGTCCAGGAGCTGGTCCTTCTCCCCCTCCTCCTCCTCGTCATCATCGTCATCATCGTCGTCGTCATCCTCGTCGTCCCCTTCCTCATCGTCGTCGGTGGCGTCGAGTTCCCCGTCGCCGTCGTCGTCCAAATCCCACCGGTCGCTGAGGCCGTCGCCGTCCTCGTCAGGGTCATCGTGGCCCTTCTTGCCGTCACCGTCCTGGTCAGGGTCGCTTTCATTGGGCACCCCGTCGCCGTCGATGTCGCTATCCTTGACATTGGGGATGTCGTCACCATCGACGTCGGAGTCCTCCTCGTTGGAGATCCCGTCGCCATCGATGTCGCGGCAGTCACCTGGGACCAGACGGTTGGTGCCCTGCAACAGTTCCTTCAAGTCACTGCAGCCGTCGAGGTCGCTGTCCAGGTTGTCGAGGGTGGCGGCGATCTGCTCCGGTGGCAAGCAGGCCGTGCACTTCGTACCGGGCCCGAGGAACTGTCCGCCCCGACGTTCGCAGTCGATCTGCGGCAGGTCCTCCGTACACCCATCCAGCAGACAGCAGGCACCGAAGGCCGCGTCGTCGTCACTGGCCGACGTATCTTCGAGCGGGGCTGCGGTGTCTGCGGGGGTGTCTGTGGGCGACGTGTCGTCCACAGACTGGGCGGTGTCCGAGGGGCATGTGCCGCTGGTCTCTGGAGCCGCAGACGAGTCGCCCTGCGCCGCGGGGGCTTCGGTCTGACCGAGTGCCTCCGCTGCGGCCGTGTCCAGCGAAGACGGTTCCGAAGACAAAGGGTCGGGTGCCCCAGCGCAGCCCGCCAGTAGGCTACCGCTGATAAGCGTCACCAGCAGAAAAACGTATCGCTTCATTCGTCTCACTCCACTGGCTGCAACTCCTGGTCGGCCGCAAGGCCTCGGCGACACTGTGGCGCTGGGGCCGAAGCCGTGATATCGGGCCAAGATCAAACGCCGTTCGGCGTTGAGTCAACTCCATTTGGGACCCCATCGCCGTCGATATCGAACTCCAGAGGATCGGTGTCCAACAGACCGTCGCCATCGATGTCCAACTCAAGGGCATCTCCGTTGGACAGCCCGTCCCCGTCTACGTCGGTGTCCACGTCGTTGAGCACTCCGTCGTTGTCCAGATCGTTGTCGTGGCCGCCGGGCGAATCCGTGTCATCCGTGTTGATGACTCCGTCACCATCCATGTCGCCATCGTTCACGTTGGCCAAGCCGTCGCCATCGATGTCGAGCTCACTAGGATCGATGTCCGTCAGGCCGTCGCCATCGATGTCCAGTTCATTAGGATCAGTGTCCGCCAGGCCATCGCCATCGATGTCCAGCTCGTCGTCGTCGTCGTCCGCCAGGCCGTCGCCGTCGATGTCCAGCTCACCGCCGGCGTCGTCCGCCAAGCCGTCGCCATCGATGTCCAGTTCACCGGCGGCGTCGTCCGCCAGGCCGTCGCCGTCGATGTCCAGCTCATCGGCGGCGTCGTCCGCCAGGCCGTCACCATCGATGTCCAGCTCATCGGCGGCGTCGTCCGCCCGGCCGTCACCATCGATGTCCAGCTCATCGGCGGCGTCGTCCGCCCGGCCGTCACCATCGATGTCCAGCTCATCGGCGTCGTCCGCCAGGCCGTCGCCGTCGATGTCCAGCTCACCGGCGGCGTCGTCCGCCAGGCCGTCGCCATCGATGTCCAGCTCACCGGCGGCGTCGTCCGCCAGGCCGTCGCCATCGATGTCCAGTTCGTCGTCGTCGTCGTCCGCCAGGCCGTCGCCGTCGATGTCCAGCTCACCGGCGGCATCGTCCGCCCGGCCGTCGCCATCGATGTCCAGCTCACCGGCGTCGTCGTCCGCCAGGCCGTCGCCATCGATGTCCAGCTCATCGTCGTCGTCGTCTGCCAGCTCATCCCCATCGATGTCCAGCTCATCGGCGGCGTCGTCCGCCAGGCCGTCGCCATCGATGTCCAGTTCATCGGCGGCGTCGTCCGCCAGGCCGTCGCCGTCCATGTCTAGTTCATCGGCGGCGTCGTCCGCCAGGCCGTCGCCGTCCATGTCCGGATCGGGAGCGTTGAGCAGACCATCGGCATCGATGTCCGGATCGCCGCCACCGTTGGCGATTCCGTCGTTGTCCATGTCGGGATCGACGCTGTTCAGAACGCCATCGCCATCCATGTCGGCGTCCGGATTGGAGGTCTCGCTGCCCGCCTCAATGCGATTGAGCAGACCGTCTCCGTCGATATCGTCGTCGACGCCATTCAGCAGACCGTCGCCGTCAATATCGGGGTCGACGGCGCTCCCGTTCGTCGTATTGCCGTTGGCAAGCCCGTCGCCGTCGACATCGGGGTCGTCACCGTTGAGCAGCGGGTCGCCGTCGACGTTATCGTCTGCGCCGTTCGGAATGAAGTCGGCATCTACGTCCGGGTCGACGCCGTTGGCCTTGCCGTCGCCGTCGATATCCGGATCATCGGCGTTAGCCTTGCCGTCGCCGTCCATGTCGCTGTCCTGATGGTTCAGGAAGCCGTCGCTGTCGATGTCCTCGTCCTCGCCGTTGAGCAGGCTGTCATCGTCGATGTCGGGATCGGCCGCGTAGCCCATGGCATCGCCGTTGGCCAGGCCATCGCCATCCACGTCGCTGTCCTGTCCGTTGAGGATGCCGTCGCCGTCCAGGTCCGGATCCTCGCTGTCAACCAGGATCCGGATATCGATCTTGCCGGTCGGCGGTGCGTCCTCATCGAACTGGTCCAGTTCGGTGATGAGCGTCTCCATTTCGAGCGTCTCGGCGATGAACCTCACCTGAGAGCCGCCGCCCTGGCTGACCTGCAGATCCTCGAAGCCCACCGCCTTGGAGAAACGCATGACGAACGAGCCGGACAAGCACTGCGGGCACTTGGACGCATCGTCGGAAGAGACCAGGCAGAACTGGCCGTCACCGGGCAGGCTCTTGCTGCAATCGTCGGATTCGAGGACCTCGCCCTCGATGAAGATGACGTCCCCGGGGACCATGCGGAACTTGGCCGAGCTCGCATTCACGCGGACGAATGTGTTGCCGGGCAGGTTGTGCGAGCACGACGGAGCGTTCTGCACAACGGTGAGCTTGCTACCGGGCCCGCGAATGCGGAAGTTCCAGGACCACTCGGCCAGCTTGTTGTCGCCATCCTCGGCGGCGCTGCCGGCCTGCATGCGCAGGTCGGCGAAGTTCACTGAAATCAGCGCATCCGGGACCAGCGGGTCGGTTGGGGGATCCTCGATCCCGTCGCGCCGCCCGTCATTGTCCGTGTCGGGATTGGTCGGATCAGTCTTCTTGACGAACTCCGGCCGGTCGGACAACCCGTCCGCGTCGGTATCGCGCATGAGCGGGGACGGGAAGACCTGTCGGATGTTGCTGTCGCCGGCCAGGATGACGCGCCAGCCTTCGTTCACCTCAAAGCCGTCGGTGAGGCCGTCATCGTCCGAATCGGCGTCGGTCGGGTCGGTGCCCACGGCCTTCGATCCGGAGGGGCTCAGGGAGAACCCGTGGAACTCATCGTTGAGATCGAGGAAGTCCTCCAGGTTGGCGAGCTCATCGAAGTCCTTCAGGCCGTCCTTGTCGCTGTCGTTGGACCTTGGATCGGTTCGCAGGATGGACTCGAGCAGGTCGGGCAGGCCGTCGCCATCCGTATCGCCGCGCGTTGGGTCGGTGGTGACATGGCCGTGGAAGGGTATGGAGGAGTTCGGGCTACTCGGATCCGGAATCATGAAATCGATGTCATAGCCGAGGAGTTCCTCACGGTCGGTGAGGCCGTCCTCATCCACATCGCGGATCGTGTCGCCGTCGAGCGGATCGAGCGGGTTGCTTCCGAACGCCCGTTCCAGGCCGTCGACCAAGTTGTCGCCGTCGGTGTCGGGATCCAGGGGATTGCTGATCACCACCGTGCCGGGGGTGGAAGTGTCGTCGCCGGCCAGGGCGGTGTCCAGCACACCGTTGGGTCCCGGCAGAATCACCAGGGTGTTCGAGGGCACGCTGGTCGTGGATTGGCGGATGACCTGGATGTCGTCAAATTCGGCGCGGGTGTCCACGGTCCCGTTGGGACCCGGCGTGATACCGATGCCGATGCGATAGCCGTTGATTTCCACCGTATCGATGACCATGTCGCCGTCGGTGTCCCGCGCCTTGGGGTCGGTCCGATAGCCCTTCTCGACGTCGTCAAGCAGGCCGTCGCCGTCCGAGTCCGCCCGCCGGGGGTCGGGATAGACGTTGACGATGTCCTGACCCGCGATCGGACACTGCCAGCCCACGCGGACTTCAGCGTAGTCGTCCAGGTCCTCCTTGATCGTGCCGAGGTATTCGTCGCCCGCGGGCGTCGCGTCAATGACACCATTGGGGCCGGCGAGGACGACGGCCATGCCCGGCTGAACCGGGTCGCCCACCGGAATCACCTGGATGTCGTCGAATTGGGCCGCGGTGCTGACGACGCCGTTGCCCTGGGGGTTGCCGTTGCCTGGTCCCTGGTCGTCGCCGGCCGGAGTGGTGTCGAGCACCCCGTTGGGGCCTGGGAGGATGATCACCTCGCCCGGCCCGACGGGCGCGCCCAGCGGCACGGCCTGGACGTCGTCCTCCACGGCCAGGGTCTGGGCGGTGCCGTTGCCGCCGTCGAGCGGCTCGCGAATGCCGCCGGGTTCGTAGACGGCCTCGGACATTTCGACGCCGTCGACATCATCGCCTCCCTCGGACACCGCATCGCCGTCGGAGTCACCAAGAACACTGTCGATCCGACCGTTGGCGCCGGCCGAGATGATCGGACGACGCGGGTCCAGGCCGGTCGTGCCCAAGTCCACGATTTGCAGGTCGTCACCAAGAGCCACCGTATCGACCGTTCCGTTGGAGCCGGCATAGATGATCTCGGGCGTCTGGTTGCCGCCGTCGGTGTTGATATCCTTATCCGAGCTGCCGTACATGTACTCCTGCCGGGCGTAGAGGCCGTCCTCGTCAAGGTCCTGGACGTAGGCCAAGAGAAGAACGTCCCGAGGCTTGAGCACGATGGAGCCGAAATCTCCACCCAATGGGATCTGGTTGGGGGTCAAGGCCACCCAGAACCGGAAATCCTCGCCGGAGGTCGCGTTGGTGATGTCACGGTTGCGCGAGTTCCCGATCCGAACGAGCGTCTCGGGGCCGCAGAATCCTCCTTCGCTGCAATTCGAATCCTCGGTGCAGTCCGCCCGGGCATTTCCGGAGGTGACGCTGCAGAAGCGACGGGTCTCGTAGCCGGCGGTGACGGTCGCCTGATCATCACCGAGCGGCGCCGTGTCGAGCACGCCGTTCTGGCCGGCGCCGACAACGATTGTGCGCTCCTCGAGGCCGCGGGTGCCGACGGGCACCACCTGCACGTCATCGCCCTGGGCGGCGGTCTGGGCGATCTGGTCCGGCCCGGCGACGATGGCATCAGGATCCGTCGAGTTCTTCTTCAGCTTCAGGATGTCCTGGAGGATGAAATCGAGCGGCAGGCCGACCGGCCGACCTTCATCGTCGAAACCGCCAAGGTAGGCCGGGCCACAGGTGCCCAGGTCATTCGGGCCGATACAGTCGTCGTTGCAGGAGCACTCCTTTCCGAAATCCGGGGAGTCAGCGCTGCACTGCTTGGGGAAGTAGCCGGCCAGGTCCAATCCTCCGGCCACAGCGACGCGGTACTTCTCAGCTGTCCCATCGCCATAGTCGATCACAATCCCCGCAGTCTTGTCGTTGGCCTCCTGCGAGGCAAAGGCGAAGTTGCGCCCGAACTCGTCCACGATGTCAAAGTTGGCCACCTTGGTGATCAGCCCGCGCGGATCCTTCATCAGATCCTGCACGAGGTTGGGGTAGACCTCGACGTTCGAGAAGATCACAGGGCCCCGCTCCGGGAGCAGGGGACCCAGGTTGAACACCGTCTCCTGGCCTGTGGCGGGCATCAGGGAGGCTACCGGCAGGAACCGCTCACGATCGCGCCGGTCCTGCTCGAGCATGGTCAGCGAAAGGTTCTCAATCGTGAAGGCGATATCGCCGGCGTTCTCGATGGTTACCGCCGCACTCAAGCTGGCCCCGGCCAGTTCGCGCTGCACGCTGGTCGAATTGGTCAGCGTCTGGCCCTTGTTCAGCGATTGCTCGAAGGTCTCCTCCGCATGCACCGTCGACTCCAGGCTGAACTGCGACGTGTGCTCGTTGCTCTGGGCGTACTTCCCGGAGACCTCCGCGCTCAGGGTCAGGCTGGGGTCTTTGCTGATCTCGAGCTCGGCCCCAAACTTCCCGGCGATCTCCCATTCCGACTTGTTCACCTCGCTCTCGGAGGTGGCGAATTTCTGGTCCTTGGCCTGTTGCAGCGTGGTCTGGGAGTTCTTCTGGACCGACACCTCCTGCCCGCGCTCGTCATTGTAGGTGAAGCGCTCATCGAGCTGCAGGCGGACATCGCCGATCTTGATCCGCGGCGTGGGCAGATCGGCCACACGGGGGTCGCGGTTCAGCTCGACAAGCTCGCGGGAGTCGTCCAGCCCGTCGCCGTCCGTGTCCGCCAGGAGGGGTGAACTCTTGTAGAAGCGAGCCTCCAGCCAGTCAACGAGCTCGTCACCGTCGGTGTCCTGATTGGTGGGCTCGGTGAACCAAACGTTGAACTCCTCGGCGTCTGATATCAGGTCACCGTCGGTATCAACCGCTCGTGGGTCCGTGCCGAGGCTGTATTCGTCCCCGTCGGTCAGGCCGTCGGTGTCAGTGTCCGCCACCAACGGGTTGCTGGTGACCTGGCGTTCGATCGTCTCACCGCTGGTCAACTGGACGGCCACCACGTAGCCGCGCAGTTCCTGGTTGTCCATGAGGCCGTCGCCATCGGAGTCGATGAGGTCCCCGGCGCCGCCCTCGTCATCGCCGCTCGGCGGCGTCCCGGCGAAGGTGGCCGAGGTGGGATCGACCAGTAACTGCTGGGGCGCCATCCCGTTGCCTGACAGGTCCCGGACGTTCACCGCCGTGACCCGGTAAGTCACCTCGTTCTGGGACGAGGTGATCAGCCGGACGGATTTGCGGCTGGGGCCATCCGCCCAGTCGGCACTCAAAATGATCAACGTGCCTACCTCGGGGTTGACGTTCTCCTGGACGATCACGTAGCCGGAGGGATCCACCGCGCTCTCGCCCATCGGCTTGTTGAACGTCACGACGACTGACGTGTTGCTGAGCGAGGCCGCGCCGACAACGCGTGGCAGCGCATTGGCGTCGGCGGGGCCTTCCGTCTCAGGCGAACCGGCGAAGGTGACGACAGTGTAGCAGGCGCATTGCCCCCCATACTCTTCGTAGGTCAGTATGAAGTTGCCTCCCCTGTCCACAATGTATTTAGCCCATACCTGGTACGTCTTTCCCGCGGTCATCGGAAGTGTCGTCAGCTCGACCTGCGTGCTGTAAAGCGTCATCCGCGCAGAGGTAATAGACAGCTCAGGCCAAGTTGATTCCGCTAAATAAATCTGAAAATGCGTCGGATCTGCCGCGTCGTCGGCCAGTTGCTTGTTGAACGAGATCAGCACAGTGGTGGCGCTGGTCGCCACGGCCTTGGTGATCTTCGGCGGCTCTGCCGGAGCGATCCCGTTGAACGTGACCGTGCACCGCGTCGGATCGATCAGCTGGCTGCCGTTGTTAGCGGTCACATTGGTCACGCGGAGGGCGTAGTCGATGTTCCCCTGGGCCTCGGTGGTGAGCAGGACCATCGTCCGTCCCTTTGGATTGACGATGCTGACAGCAGTGATCTTGAGATCGGGATTGGCGATCTCGTAGTAGGCCCTTTCGGCGATGTTCTCATCCATGTTCGAGCTGTACGTCACCAGGACGGTGGTCTCGTCCAGGGCGATCGCGCTGGATACGTAAGGCTCATTCGCCGACGAGCCTTGGAACAGGATGGTAGGAAGCTGCGACGCCGCCGCTCGGATCCACTTGGCGATGGGCTCGCCGGTGTTCACCGTGAGTTCGTACTGGACCTCCGCCTGGGCGTCGGTGACGAGCAGCACACGCGTGGTATCGGACTGGCGGCGGAGTACTTCGGTCACGGCGAGTGATATGCCGCCGGGCCCCCGAATGGCATAGAGGCTCGGGTCTTCGACCTCGGTCCCCACCGCCTGGTCGAAGACCACTTCGACGTAATGCTGGCTCAAGGCCTGCGCGGCGATGGGCACGGCGGTCAGCCGGCCCGAGGTGCCGTCGAACGGCAACGGGATCAACTGCCCGCTGGTCTCGTCGCCCGACTGCCCGGGCGGCGAGCATGCGAGAACCAGGCCCATCAAAGCAGCCCCGCTCAGAGATGCGAGTGCACCGACTCTTCTCACTCTTCTCGTCATCATGGTAGTCCTCTTCCCTTGGCCCCGACTTCGCGGAAGCGACGTGACCACTAAACAACGCACCGCGCCGGCGCTAACCGCTACCGCCGCATGGAAGGCCTGCGCGATTCGACTTCGCGGAAGCGATGTGACCACTAAATAACGCACCGCGCCGGCGCTAACCGCTACCGCCGCATGGAAGGCCAGCGCGATTGAATCCAGACACCCCACTTCGCTATCCCGAAACCCTCTGAATCCACGGGTGAGGCACTGCGTGCATCGGTTTCGAGATAGGATCTGACCTGTCCGGGCTAGAGGGTGGAAAGGAATGCGCGACCAGACTCGACTTCGCGTATAGCTTCGTCCGCTAGCTCGGGCTGTGAACTAAGGTACTCTTAACCCAGATTACCGAACCTGTCAAACAATTTCTGCGTTTTTCAAGGAATTCTTGAGCAGGTCAAGAGAAATCTGGTGTGCTTCCAGGAGGCTTGCGGGGTCGCGAATAGGTGGTAGTCAGCGGGTGGATTCAGGGAGCAACGCAGCGGTCATGAGCCTCTCGCGCTCGTTCCGCGGCCTCCACTCCTTCAGCGGCCGGCTCCAATTCTTCCACCCGCCGCTGCACCTCGCTGAGGCAGTGAAAGCATTTACCTCGTTGATCAGAGGCCAAGCAGAACTAGATCGGACCAACGGGTGGGCGGGCCTACCGCGGCGGAAGCAGCAGCAGAGGGTGGCGATTGGACTACCCGGCCCGGGGCGGTTGGCGGTGGGCAAGGTGGGCAAGCAGCTGACCGACCACCTGAGTGGCTCCAAAGTGGCCCTGCAGGTCAGAGGTGTCAGGCTGAGAGACGCTGCAACAGCTCGCCGGACTCCTTGAGCCAGCCCGCGAGGCATTGCTGGAGATGGCCTTCGTCGGTCTCGGTGACATTGCCGCAGGGATGGACATCATCGTTCTCCCGGGTCCTTGTGCCGGTGCGTACCGTCGGGCGGGCTGCATCCAACATGCTGACGAAGTCCTGAAACGGCCCCTCCTCCCCCTGGTCGTCGTTCCACGATTCGTTGGACAAGACCTAGAGGATGACCGAGGGATGATCCCAGAGCCGGGCCATCCAGCCGGCTCTGTCGGCGAGCACGTTCCGATGCCAGACTTCATACTCCTGCGGTGTGAACTTGTAGTCGGCGTAGTCGTACAGCACGGGGAACCTGGGGGCTACCTTTTCTTGGGCGGCGGAGGAAGATCGGGACCGGAATCGTCCAGGTCGATTTCCGTGGTCTCGTCGGAGTTGGTCATGGCCTCGAGGGCACTGATCGCGTCGTTCTCCTCATCGTCCAGATCGATGTCGATATCATCGTCATCGGCAGGGCGGGGCTTCTTCATCGTGATCTTCTGTTCGTCTACGGACGGTCCACGGGCCTCCAGGCGAGTCTTGACGGGCCGAATCTCCGAAGGCTGACCGTCGATCTGGATGGTGAACACCACTGGCCCGACCACGATGTGGTCTCCAGGGGAGAGCTTATGCTCGACGACCCGCTGGTTGTTGATGTAGGTGCCGTTGGCGCTGCCCAGATCGCGAATGCTCACCATCTTGTCGCCGACCATGAGCAATGCGTGTTTGCGGGAGATCTCCTTGAGGGGAATTCGCAGGTCGCAGTCCTCGCGGCGGCCGATGACTGTCTGGCCCAAGGCGATGGGAAAGTCCTTGACCACCCCGTTGTCCTTCAGCATGACCAGAGAAACCTTCATGTGTGCCAAGTCTAATCGCTTTGTCCAGGGCACGCAAGCTTGCTCGGGCCCATAGCCGACCGCGGATGGGCCCGCAGGCCGGACTCGGCCGGGGCCTCCCTCGCCCGGCCCGGCCGCTCGGTTGTCCGCCCGCATTTCCGGCGGGCAGATGCGCCAGGGGCTGGCACGTCAGAGCGCAGGCCCAGGGTGTGTTGCGGATTGCCCGGGCGTGGAAACGTGTTGACGCAGCACGAACCAGTGCCGGGGGACGACGGCCCCGGCGGCTCGGCGCTCGGGGTTTCTCGCCCAGCCTGCTTGACAACTCCCGGGCCGGGCTTAAACTAGAGTGCTCTGTGGCTCGTGACGGGCCACGGGGTCAGAGCGGCGGCTGGTCTGCGTCGCCACTGACGACAACCTGGGGCCGTAGCTCAATTGGTTAGAGCATCGGATTGTCGATCCGAAGGTTGCGGGTTCGATCCCCGTCGGCCTCGTTCGTGTAAACCGCTGAAGGGAAATCACTTATGTGATTGCCCGTTTTCTTTTCCCGACCGATCTCCCTCATTTGGGCCCGATTGGGTCAGTTTTGGGTCAGTGGGGCTTCGCTCCGGTACCCGCGACTGAATCCGCCTCGCCTGCTCAAGATCGGCCTCCTGAACGGACAGGTAATAGCGCTGTGTGGTCTTGATATCGCTGTGCCCCGCCAGCCTTTGGACCACATGAGCAGGAAGACCCTGTGCCCAGTTGGTGATGCATGAACGGCGGAGATCGTGATAGGTGAACTTGGCGACTCCCGCCCGTTTCCGGAGCGTCGCGAGTCGCCGGTTCAGGTTGTTCAGCAACGCCCGGCGTTCATCCCACCGCCCCTCGCTCAGGGCTTCTCGAATGTGGTTCCATCGCTTCGTCGGCACGAAGATAGAGGGGCAGTCCGGAGCCCTGCGCGAAGAGCCGGTTCCTGCTTCCTTGCGAATCGCACGCGACCAAGAGAGTCAGCCGGTGCGCCGATTCTGGCGGCCCGCCACCATAGGTCTGGCGGCCGCCGCGTGTGTTGCTCTTGTGCTGGTTCTGCCCGCTCTGTGGCGAGCCTTGTCGCCGAAGCCGGCAACCGACACTCCGAAGACTACGGTCGCCGTGTCCCTTCCCGCGCTGCCGGCTCTGTCCGCCGATCGCTTGTTCGCCCAGCTCCGCGAGCCTGTTGAATCGCTGACCTCCCCGGCCGGCGAGCCGCTGAAGCGCGAGATCGAGCGTGCCCAGAACCGTGTCGCCGCCCGTCGGCCGCGACATTGTCGCTTGCCTGCCCTCCGGTTTCATGCCCCGAGCACACCGGGCGGAGTAGCCTTACCCTCGCGCCGCCCGGGCACTGTCCCTCTCGTCTCCTGGCGGTACAATCGCAGCAGGTGGTCATCTGTCCCTCGATGCGGCGTGGAAGGTGAGGGTCCCAATGGCGTCCATCTCCTTGATCTTCGTGATTCTGCTTCTCGCGATCGTGGTGATCGTTGTGCTTGCCATCCTCCGCCTTCGGCGAGGCCAGACCGTGTCGGTGCCTGTCTGTGGCAACTGCTCCTATCCTGTTCGGGGCTTGCCGACGTTCACCTGCCCGGAATGCGGTTCTGACCTCCGCGAAGTGGGGATTGTGACGCCTACGACTCGCCGCCCGCTGCCTCCGCTGGTCCTCGCGATCATCTGGACCCTGATACTCCCCGTTCCCGCGATGGTCGTGAGCGTCGTGGTCATCGGCGTGGTACCTCTGGTTCAGGAAACGACCATGAACGTGCATTACTTGGCGCCGTCTTCCGGAGCATACGCCGGCCTAGATTTGGAGAGTCACAGCCAGAACACAGTAGGCAGCGGCATACCGATCAGACCCTATGAACTGGTCTTTGCGCTAAGGATGAATCCCGGGCCTGCGGGCGATATGAAGACGAGCACAATGAGGATGGACGTCTCATCGAATCGTTGCAGCTATCTCGATGCTGCAGGAAAGCCTGTTGAGGGGTCGACCGGGTTGTCCGCGGAGACGCTTCGTGCATGGATGGCTGCGGCCGGCGTTGACACGAAGAAGCCGCAGGTGCAGGTCGAGATTGCCGAAATCATGAGTACGATTCAGTCGCTACTGGCCGGAACCATGCCATCGACCGGTTCGATCCCATTCACCAACCGCGGAGGAGGGACCTCCTCCAACACCAGTCCTCCGCGTTGGCTGGTCCCTTCGCTGGGCGGCTTCTGGTTGCTCGTCTGGCTTCTTGGGATCATCCGTATTGTGTGGAAACGGAAGCCACTGCCAGTGTGAGTGGCTTGCGGTCGGCCACCCGCCCGGAGAGGTCATGACGCCGCCGTAGTCGCGCTGTCGCTGTGCCCGCCCGTGCGAGTGGTGACGGCGGATTGATGAATGACCTCGAGCCTGCTCGAGCGATCCCGCCACTGGGAGGACGACAAGGTGCCATGCCTGCCGTGCGCAGGATCATGCTGAGACTGAGATCATGCTGAGACCTTCTCTGCCAGATGAGCTCTGGCGACGGCCATTTCCTCCGGCTGGGGCCCAACCGTGAAGGGGGGCGGCTCCAGGCCCAGCATCGCGTATTTGGATTCGCCCAGCGGATGAAAGGCGAGCAGCTCCACACCCTGGCAATGGGTCAGTTCGCGCCGCAGCCCGGCGACCTTGTCGAGGTGCTCCTCGCGCAGGTTCACGCCCGGAACCAGGAGGCATCGCAGCAGGGTTCGTCCCCCGGCACGATCCACCGCCCGGAGGTTATCGAGAATGGGGTCGAGGGCGACGCCGGTCAACTCGCGATGTTGGACCGGATCGGTGTGCTTGAGGTCCCACAGGAACAAATCGACCAGGGGAACCACCTCCGCGAATTGTCCGGCCGGGGCGTAGCCGCAGGTTTCCATGCAGGCGTGCAGGCCCAGCCTTCGTCCGGCCGTCAGCAGCTCGCGGGTGAACGGATACTGCATCATGGGTTCGCCGCCGGAAAGCGTCCAGCCGCCGCCGGATTCCTTGTAGAATATCCGGTCTCTTTCAACCTCCTGCATCACTTCGTCGGTGGTCATCTCCCGGCCGGCGGTGGTGATGGCCCCGGAGGGGCAGTGGGCGGCGCATCGTCGGCAGGCGGCGCAGGCATCCGGGCGGCTCCCTCGCCGTGCCAGCACATGGCGCGCGGCTCCGTTCGGACACACCGCCTCGCATGTCTTGCAGTCGATGCACAGGGTTGCCGAGAACAGAAGCTCCTTGCGGAGGCTCCACGATTCAGGGTTGTGGCACCAGGCGCAGCGCAGGGGGCAACCCTTGAGGAAGACCGTCGTGCGGATGCCCGGTCCGTCCTGGGTGCAGAACCGCTGAACGTCAAAGACCATCCCTGTAAGCATCGGAGTACCGACTGTGGGTCGCCGCTCCGCGAGCCGTGGGCGTGCGCAATCACTCCATCAGCACACCTGCTGCGTACGGTTGATGACCATGTCCTGCCACTGCCGGTCGAGGGTGGCGAACCGGGCGGACCATCCGGCCACGCGTACGGCCAGGTTCGGGTATTTCTCCGGATGACGCTGGGCATCCACCAGCATGGCCGAATCGACCACGTCCACGTGCATGAACCACCCGCCGAGGCGGACGAACCCGCGCATCAGGGCCACCAGGGCGGTCAGCCCGGCCTCGTCCTTGACGCTGTCGGGGTGGATTTTGAGCTCCACGGTCGCGCCGTTGGGTGCCCGCGTGAAGTCCAGGCCGCAGTAGGACCGGATGACGGCCGTCGGGCCTTGCTGGTCCGTTCCGGGTGATGGGGAGCAGTTGGTGGCGAGGTACTCGCCCTCGCGGTGTCCATCGGCGGTGGCCAGGCGATGGCCGGCAGGGCGTGACCATCCGATTTCCCGGCCGAACGTGCTGATCCCGGCCGGCCGGAGTACGCCCTCCCGCTCGCGGGTCCGTGCGGCCAGCCGCGTGTAGTCGTCAAAGACGCGCCGCATCATGGCGTCCGCCGCCGGGTCGTCGTTGCCGTAGAATCGGAAACGGTTCAGGACCAGCCGGCGCAGGTGCTCGTGACCCTTCCAGTCATCGCGAAGAATGCGCACAAAGTCGGTCAGGCCGATGTACTTCTCCTCGAATACCAGCTTGCGAATGACCAGCAGGCTGTTGGCTACATTCGCCATGCCTCCGGCGTGCGGGGCGAGGACACTGTAACGCGAACCACGGTCGTGGTAGCCGCGGGCCCGCTCGATGCAGTCTTCCACAAACAGCGAGACCAGCGGCGCGGGGACGCCGTTTCGGGCCCAGCCGTCAGCCTGTCGGTGGTGGGATTCGAGATGCCGATCCAGATGGGCCAGGAACGCGCCGTAGAGGTGCTCGAAGTCGGGGTACGCGGGCGGGTCGCCGCTGCCGTTCAGGCCAAGCGTGGCCTGGAGCAGCCCGAGCATGTCGAAGGGCACGTACGAGAACGTCGTTCGGCCGGGGATCAGCGCTTCCCAGCAGCCGTCATTGGTGAAGGTCCGGGCTTCGGCAAGCGGATAGCCGAGCTTCACCAGGCCGTCGATGACGACGTTTTCGTTGTAGACCCCGACCGTGCCGCCGCCATGCCGCTGGACCTCAGCCACCCGGCGCAGCAGCCGCTCGGGCGTCTGCGGGTTGATCCGCACGGCGATGGGAAAGTCGCTGATGTGCAGCTCCTCGACAATGTCCAGTACCAGGTACGTCACCTCGTTGGTGATGTCCCGGCCATCGGCGTCCACGCCGGAGAGAATGACGTTCTGGTAGAATTGGGCGTCGCCGGTGCCGCCGAACACGTCGGGGGCGCCCGTCCACTCGCAGCCCTTGATCCAGAAGTGGGCGAGGATCTCCCGGGCTTCATCCAGCGTCAGCCGGCCGTGCTCGAGATCGCGCTGCAGGTACGGCCCGAGCATCTGGTCGATGCGCCCGATGCCCGACCAATTGCCCATCAACCGCTGGAACGCGTACGTGAACCACAGCGACTGAACCGCCTGGTGGAAGGTCTGCGGCCGGCTCTCTGGCACGTCTCGAAGGGCCTCCCGTGCCCGGCGGTAGCCGTCGCGCTCCGGGCCGGTGGCGGCTGCGGCGAGTTCATCCAACTGCTCCATGTGCCGGCGGTGCCAGGCTTCGGCGGCCTCCAGGCACAGGAGCATGGATTGGAGCAGGTCCTCGCCGGGCGAGATCGACGTCGCGGAGCGGGATTGTGGTGCCCCTACTTCCTTCTGGAGGTCGCCCCGGGCCAGCCGCTCCGCGATTTGTCTCCGCAGCCCGCTATAGCCGCATTCGAGGACTTTGTGAAAGCCGAGGGTGGTGTGGCTGGTGCTGGGCACTCCGGCCAGCGGAGTCATGTGCCGAGGGCCGTCCAGCATGGTGGCCGATCCCACGATCCACTCGCCCGGCAGGATTCGCAGGGGAGCCTTCTGGGCCACCAGCATGGCCGCTCTGGCGTACTTCATGTTGGGGGTGGCCTCTTGGAGATCGGCCGGCGAGAGGGCGAAGTCGGCCTCCTTGAGCGAACGGCCGTGTTCCCCGCTCATGGCGCGAGCCGCCAAAGCGTGAGTGGCTTCGGAAAGCCTCTTTGGCGCGGCCGGCCGCCAGCGGCGCGACCAGCTGGCGACAGGGACGCTCTGTTCGGGCGAAGCGGGTGCTCCACTCGCCATCGACCCCAGCATGCCGCCCGCCGCAACCGAACCGGACAGGGCTTTGACGAATCCTCGACGACTGAGTTTCCCTTGGTCTGCATCCATCGATGGACCCTCACGAGCCAGGACATGATCTCGAGCATACGCCAAGACCTAGGCAAAGAGAAGCATACAATGGGCCGGGCCACTGCGATAGGGGCGAACTTCGTTCCGCCGCGCCGCACCACTTGCCATTCGTGCCCGAAGGGCGTCGACCGGTGTACGCCGCCCGGCCCGCGGGGCGGCGAGCCGCCGGCTTCACGATCCGCAACGAACGGGAGTGGCTATGGGTGCTCGGGGCGCGTCAGTCTTCTCTTGATATGGCCTGTGTCTCGGCACCGGGGGGGCGTTTCGAACGGCCCTTGGTCATTCTGCCGGCCTGCCTCGGCATGCCCCCCGCGGGAACGCCGCCGGAGTTTGCGGGGCGTAACCCCCTCGCGCTGGGCAAAAGCGACCCGCATGCGCTGCTCGCTCGGGAATCCTGCCAGGTATGCGATCGCCTTCACTGGCATGTCCGTCTCCTCGAGCAGACGTTTCGCCCGGTTCACCCGGCAGGCAATGATCTCCTCAACAACCGAATGGCCGATATAGCGCCGGAACCGGCGTTCCAGGGTTCGTTGGGTCACGCCCACTCCTTCGGCAAGTTGCTTGACGGAGATGGCCTGATGGCCGCGGGTCCATATTCGGGCCAGGGCTCCGGAGACCACCGAGTCTGCGGGCAGATCAAGCTGAACCGAGGGCTCCAGGGCGCTGGGCAGTCTGATGCCCGCGACCGCCTCGATGACGGTGCCCAGCAGGCCCAGCGCGTGCAGTGACAGGAGAATTGAATTGCGGGCCGGATTAACCAGGACCTTGTCGATCAGCTCGTCGAAGCACCTGACCAGCAGCTCCGAGCCGGTGATGCGACGCACCGGGCACTCGCGTTGGAGGAGGGTTATGTCCATCAGCCGATGGGCCAGTTCGCCGCTGAAACAGAGCCACCGCTCCGTCCAGCCGACCTTGGGTGACGGCCGATACCGGTGCCACACGCCCGGAAACAGGAAAATGACGCTCTGGGGACGGACCGGCAGCGGCCCGGTGGTCTTCGACTCGAAAAGGCCAGTTCCCTTGTTGATCAGGAGCAGCGCGAACTCCGGGAGTTGACGTCCCTGCTCCCAGCGGAAGTGGTACAGGTGAGGATGGGCTTGCCGGGGGTAGACGGATCCCGGCGGAGTTGTTGCCCGCCCGATCCCCGTCAGGTAGATGCCCCAGCGCATGGCGTCATCGTTCACCGGCAGGTAGTAGTGTACGTCGCGTGCTGATCCCATGACGATTTTCAACCCTTTGAGTTCGCCTGAACCATAGCACGAGCATAGCAGGACGGCAATAGGCGTGTCGGGAAACACCTGTTGATTCCGCTTGCCCCGATCGCCGACAAACCGTTAGCATACGAGAAGTTCTATCGGATTCCCGGGACGTGCGAAGAGCAGGTTCCGCCTGTACTTCAGGGCTTCGGCCGGGCCTCCGGCCTGGGCCACTCGCCTGGGCATTCTGTGGTGGGGCTTGAACCAGGCACCGCCCAGCGGCCGGCTGGGCCCAGCCTCGGCGTGGCCAGAGGGGGCCCGGGCACAACCGATCGTTTCCGGCGGCCACGGTCGCGGTGATGCGGGCGCGCCCGCGTTCGCAGAGAGAGGAAGGAGGCGAGAATCCGCGAGTCAGCATTGTACCGCGCTGTTCGGCCTCGTGGCTGGCGGGGGGAGCGTCACCAGGACCTCCTGGGGAGTCGCGGCGGCAGTCCGGCCGTCTGGACAGGGCTCTCACGTCCCCTGGACAAACGTCTCCGCTGATCCGCATCACAGCGCGACCATGAATTCACTTTGCATTGGGAGGAAGACCAAATGCGCACCAATCTGCACCTGTGGCCCTGGATCGTGACACTGGCCTTGCCGGCTGCCGGGCCCGCGTGGGGCCAGTTCAGCTACGTCAGCGACTTCAACTCGGTCGCGCCCGGCACGAAGCCTCCGGGCTGGGTGACCCGGAACTACTACGGCCCAACTTACGACCCGGTCATCTTCAGCCAGGACCCGGCCGGCTGGAACGAGGCCTGTTCCTCGACGCTGTGGGGCATTCCAGGAGCCCAGGACTACGCGCTCTGCGGCAATCGCCTCACACTGATCCACGCAGGCTTCGCCGACGTCGGCGCCGCCACCGCCTGGTACGCCGGCAACTCCGATCCCGGCTACCCGATGAACCTCCAGCAGCAGAGCCTCAAGGCCGAATTCGACATGTTCCTGCGCGTCGGCCATACCTGGATCAATGTAGCGGGGGATGGAGCCACCTTCGCCGTTCAACCGGTTGCAGACGCGGTTGATGCCCAACAGGCGGTTGGCGCCTGCGGCGCGGGCGGCAGCATGTTCGGTTGGCAGGCCGGCGGTTTCGCCATTGAGTTTGACAACTGGCCCAGCGGTGGCAATGGCGAACCTGCAGTGTATTCCCAGGGGCTTGGAACAGACTGGGGTCCCGCCAGGAACCACCTGGGGGTGGACGTCTACTCGTTCTGGGATCTCTACAGCGTGGGCTTCCCCAGTCTCCAGACCGACTTGGATGTGCTGGATCTGGTCAACGGCCCGTTCTACTGGCCTACCGGAGTGTCACCTGATGCCTTGCCCTACATGATGATGATTGGTACCTGCAACATCCCCATTCATATCACCGTCTATTACAACGATCCGGACCACGGCGGGCTGGGACAGGTTCAAGTGTACATGAGGATCCCCAATTCAACCGGTCTGCCCGGCGTCCTGCTCGACCTCCAGCCGGGCGGGTACGGCCTTGGCGAAGGTGATCCTCCCGAAGGCAAGAAGGTCCTCGACTACCAGGTCGGCCCTTGGCCTAGCACCGGTGCGGTTTTCGGCTTCAGTGCCGGCGGGGGTTCGGCGACGGGCACCATGCAGTTCGCCAACGTTCGAGTGAGTACCACGGGTGTCAGCGGCACAGCCCTGCCGTACTCCGGCAGTATTCCGCAGCTCGCCGCCGGCGATCCGGTTACCTTGACCGCTTCGCCGACCGCCGGTACGCCGAGCCAACCCGGCTGGGATGTGACCACTTACGCCTCCAAGGTCCAGCTTCCCAGTCTTGGCTTCCTCAAGAGAGACATAGCGACAGACCTGGCCTCGGGCGTCAATGCACATCTGTCGCTGCTTGCCAGCGTCACTGGAGAGCCGGCCATCGACTACGTCGATACCGGCGATAACGGCAACCTGGGACGGGGCCGGTACTTCCCCGGCCTCACCGACGGGGCCGATCACGACAACTTCACCATGACGGCCAAAGGGTGGATCCAGTTCCCGGCCGCCGGCGACTACTCCCTGGGCATTGGCGCTGACGACCAGGTCGAGGTCTCCATCGGAGGCCAGGTCGTACTCTCCGGTTTCACCGGCATGTACGTCGGTCAGAATGAGGACATCCGCTGCAACCTGCATGTCGACCCCGCCGGCATCTACCCCATCCAGATCACCTATGTTGCCGCCACCTCCGGCGACGGCGTCGAGTTCTATCGCCGTCTGACCAACATCACCAACCCAATGACCTTCCCGTATGCGGCCATCGGCAGCACCAACGCCGGGCTGGCCGACCAGCCGGTCGTCTACGGGCTGTTGGATGGCAAGGCAGCGCCCCTGGACTTGTCGGGCGGCGAACCGTGGACACTCACCCTTTCCAAGACCGAGCGGGTCGACAACGGCACCGCCGGCGGCACGACCGGCTTCAAGATCAAGACGACGCCCTCGCCATGGATCTACTTCCAGCCCGGCTCGGGCTACAACCTGTTCTGGAAGCGCGATCGGGAATGCGAGGACTGGAACACCGTTGCGTTGATGTTCCTGGACTTCCTCGGTAACGATCCGGCCCACGCGAGCACGGCCGACACCATCAACTTCGCTACCGGTGAGACCTCCGGGTGGCCTCGCGTGTTCACCGGCGGCAATCCGTTCCCCAACGCTCCCGCGGATGTGCAGATGTTTGCCCTGCGGGCGGAAGGCTTCGTTGACTTGGCCCCGGGCACCTACCTCCTGGGTCTGGATGCCAATGACCAGGCCCGGCTCTTCATCGGCAATCAGGCCGTCGACGTTGTCTACTATCAGCCGCACCTCATGCTCTTCAAGCTGGTTGTGCCGGAAGACGCCGGCGGGACCTACCCGATCCGTGTCGAGTACACCCAGTACCTCGATGTGGGCTACCTCGACCTCTATCAGGTGGTTGATGGCAACCTTGTGCTGGTCAACGGCCCGGGTTCCACCCTCACCGTCTACCAGTCCGTGACCCCAGGTGCCAGCTACCATGTCAACAGGACGAACGGCTACGTCATCCCGGCGGGGGCTAAACGCGCCGACCTGGGCGGCGGTGGCACGCCCGGCTGGAACGCCATCTTTGCGCCCTGCCTGCCAGACCAGCCGTTCTTCGGCTACGCCGAGGCGGCCCTTAGCTACGATCTCGCCGGCGGCCCGAACATCGTGATCGTCGCCCCGCCCGACACCAGCCAACACCCCAACGTCGTCGCCTATGGCGTCGCCGGCCAGGGGCTCGGCCATTTCCCCGCCAGTCAGACCGACTGGATGGCGGCCTTCCCAAGTTGCCCGGCCAACTACGACGACTTCGCCGTGGCCCTGGAGGGCTTGATCGAGTTTCCCGCACCCGGCGACTACGGCTTCAATACCTGTACCTCGGGTGCCTGCAAGATGTGGATCGGCGGACAGCTCGTCCAGAGTCACTCGGCCGCCTTCGCCTGGCCGTACAACAACGGCGATGCCGCCCAGGACAACGTCGCGGTCTCCGTGCACGTGGAAGAGGCAGGGATCTACGACATCCGCGTGGCTTATCTCCAGGCCGTCTCCGTAACGCCCACGCCTCTGCTCGAGGTGTTCCAGTACCAGACGGCCGACGCGGCCCCTGTGCTGCTCAACAGCCCCGGCGCTCTGAGCGTGTTCCAGAACCTGGCCGACGGCGGCACTCCGCGCAATCCGGTCATGCTTTCGACCAGCGCCAAGGTGGCTCCCTACGACGCCGGTATCACGCCAGGTCTGCATGCTGAGGTTGTCTCTTGGGCAGCGGCCAGCGGCGACACCTACGGGTTGTCCATCTACGGCGGCCTCGGCCACGACGCGTTCATCAGCCTCCATCAGGCCAGGGATCTGCTCGACGCGGTGGCCTACGGCGACAGCAATGCACTCCTTCGGCAGCAGGGGACGGTCGCGTTCAGCGGCATCGTCTACCAGGTCGGCTTCAAGACCGACAATTGGGCCCTTCCGGCCGGAGAACCGTTCCCCGGAGAGCTGGACAACTGGTTTGCCATGCGTCTCAGCGGCCGAATCGCGCTGAAGAAGGGTGGCACCGTCATGGGCGTCTTTGCCGATGACGCGGTGATCGTCAAGATCGGCGGGGTGGACCTGCATCGCGAGGGGGCCACCTACGATGCCAACGAATGGCCGATGATGTACGTGTATGCCCCGGAGGACGGCCTCTACCCGATCGAGATTGACTACTTGGCTAAAAGTGGCAACACGTTTCTCTGGCTGGTAACCACTGACCCGGCCTGGACGGTGTGGAACCCGATCAACTCGGATCCCAACTACTTCGGCGTGCACTTCTACGCCGACGTGGCCACCTGCGACCATCAGCCGTTCGCCGACGCGGACGGCGACGGCGACGTCGACCAGGTCGACTTCGGCACGTTCCAGGCCTGCTTCACGGGATCAACGCCACCGTCCGGGCCGCTTGGCTTGTGCAAGTGCTTCGATCGCGACAACTACGGCGTGGGCAATGGCGCCGTCGACGCCGCGGACTTGGCAGAGTTCGCCAAGTGCTACACGGGTGCGATGATTCCGTGGTCGTCGGCTCAGTCGCCGGACTGCAAGCCCTAGCCCACCCGCCATGGCGTGAAGGCCGTGGTCCTCCCGGCGGCCACGGGCGAATCGACCCGCCCGTGGCCGTCCCCTTGAGCATCGCTAACCGCCGGCGAGGGTTCAGGTCCTCGACAGTCAGAACTGGGAGAACCAGGTGAGCCCGGAGGGCATTCAGAACCACGCCCAACCGAACCATGTCCTGTTCCCCCGCGCCATGGGCGGGGCAGGAAAACGCCAGACGAGCCGGGGCAAGTCCAGTCGGCCTACGATCCACGCCTGATTCGCTCGATGATTCCGCTGGTGCTCAGGCCCTTTTCCATGGGCACGAGGACCACCCGGCCACCCGTGGCTTCGACATGTTCTCGTCCGACCACGCCCTTGTTCGCCCAGTCCTCGCCCTTGACCAGAACGTTCGGGGAGAGCTTCTCGATGACCTCCTTCGGGGTCGGGTCGTCGTAGATCACCACGTAGTCCACGCAGCCCAAGGCGGCCAGGACTTCCGCTCGCTGATCCTGGGGCACGATGGGCCGGCCGGGAGCCTTGCCCTGGGCACGCACCGAGACATCCGAGTTCAGGCCGACGACCAGAATCGCGCCCATCCTCCGGCACTGTTCCAGCAGTCGCACGTGTCCCACGTGCAGCAGATCGTAGCAGCCATTCGTGAATACTACCGTCTCGCCCCGGCTCTGCCGAAGGGTCAGCTCGGCGGCCAGCTCCTTCAAGTCACGAATCTTGCTGCCGGCCGAGCCCGACGAGATCCGCAGGTCGGCGATGACCTCGTCACGTCGGATCGGCACGCAGCCGAACTTCTCGACTTCCAGGCCGCCGGCCACGTTGGTCAGATGAGCGGCCTGTTCCCAAGTCGCCCCGGCCACCCGAGCGGCCACCAGCATGGCCAGCACGGCGTCGCCCGCGCCGGTATTGTCGTACACCGCGCGTGGCCGCGTCGGAACGTGCACCGGCTTCTGCCCGCGGACCGCCAGGACAACACCCTCGCGGTCCAGGGTGACCAGCAACCCCTCCAGGTCACATCGCTCGATCAGGGGGTTCACCTCGGCCAGCACGGTCGTCAAGCTCGTGTCCGCGCAACCACTGGCGATCTGGAACTCGTTTCGGTTCGGCGTCAGCATCGTTGCCCCGCGGTACCGGGTGTAGTCGCTGATCCGAGCCGGATCCACCAGGACCGGCTTGCCTGCTTCCCGCGCCGCCGCGATGATGCGTCGGCACAGGGCATCGCTGAGCAACCCCTTGCCGTAATCCTCCAGGCACACCGCTACCACGTGGGAGGTGCATCGCCGTACCAGCTCGGCCAGCCGATCCGCATCACCGGGACCGAGCGGCCGGGTCACCTCCTCGTCGACACGCATGAGTTGCTGCCGATGGCGATGCTGGGCCAGGCCGACAAACCGCGTCTTGGTGGTGGTGGGGCGATCACCGACCGCGAGTACGCCACGCGTGCTGATCGCCTGGTTCTGCAACAAGGCTCGCAGCCGGCTGCCGGAATCGTCCAGCCCCACCGCTCCGCAGCAGATGACGTCCAGGCCGAGCTCACGCAGGTTTGCGGCCACACTGCCCGCCCCGCCGACCCGCTCTTCCTCCGATTTCTTGCACAGCACCGGCACCGGGGCTTCCGGGCTGATCCGCTCCGCGTCGCCGTACACATATCGATCCAGGATCAGATCGCCGACCAGCAGCACCCGCTGGCCACCGAACGCCTCCGCCAATCGAATCAGCTCTGGAATCAAGGGCCACTCCTTTGCCCAGGACGGAATGTTGCCGCCGTAACAACCTGTCGGCCATGTGGTTACGCCATGGGGCGGGCGCGGAATCGCACACCTCGCACCTCGGCGGCTCATGGTATTCAAGCCTTGGGAGAGCGTCAATTCCGCGGCGGCGGGCGGCCACCTTCCCCAGCCCTTGCATTGGGGCTGGGTTTGGCTACACTACCTGCGAAATCGCGTGCGCCGCGGGGCGGGTAGCTTATGTCCCTTGCACGCCGCGTCATGATTGCTTCCTCACTTTACACACGGAGCACAGGGTTCACCACGATGATTGATGTCGCCGCTTTGATCCGCGAGGGCAAGATCCAACAAGCCGAGACCGAACTGAGCCAGAGCCAGGCGGAATCCGCCAACAATCCGCAATGGCATTTCGCTCGCGGGCGGCTTCTGGAAGCCAAGGGGCAGGGCGAGGATGCCGTGGCCGCCTACGAGAAGGCTCTGAGCATGGACCCCAATCACCAGGAGGCGATGTTTGCGCTCGCCTTCTACCTCGATTTGCACGGCGCGGACGATGAAGCCGTCAAATACTACGAGGCCCTGGCCGCCAAGACACCTGCCCATGTGAACGCCCTGATCAATCTGGCGGTGATTTACGAGGATCGCGCCCGATATGAGGATGCCCTCCGCTGCATCGATCGCATCTTGGCGGAGCAACCTAATCACCAGCGGGCCCGCATGTTCGCAAAGGACATCGAGAGCTCGATGGACATGTACTATGACGAGAACCAGGAACGCAGCCGCCAGAAACGCAATGCGATCCTCGATACGCCGATCGCGGACTTCGAACTGAGTGTCCGCAGCCGCAACTGCCTCCGCAAGATGAACATCAACTCGCTCGGCGATCTGCTGCGCATCAGCGAGGCGGAACTGCTGGCCTACAAGAACTTCGGCGAGACCTCGCTCAACGAGATCAAGGCCATGCTTGCCCAAAAGGGGCTGCGGCTGGGCCAGCTCAAGGAGGAGGCCATTCGGTCAACTCGCCCGGCGCCGCGTCGCCAGCTCCCGGAGGGCTCTCCGGATGTACTCAACAAGTACCTGTCCGAGATCGAGTTCTCGAGCCGGTCGCGAAAATGCCTCCAGCGGCTGAACCTGGTCACGCTGGGCGACCTGATCATGCGGACCGAGGCCGAACTCCTGGCAACCAAAAACTTCGGGCAGACCTCCTTGAACGAAATCAAGGCCAAGTTGGCGGAGTTCGGCGTCAGCCTCCGCAAACCGGAGTAGAATTCACGACGATCGCTACCGGGCTGAGCAGTATGCCGTCGGACAGGTTGGCTGCCTGTCGAGTGACCACCCGGTCGTTGTGGCCCCATGATCACCGTATGTGCTGTCTCGCCACACTGGGATTGTGGGTGCTCCTCGGCACGGGCTGTCATCAGACACCCGAGACGGCACCTGCCGGCGCGGCCTCACGTCCCGCGGAGGCGGTTCCCGAGCCTATTGACCGGCAGATCCGCGTCCTGTTGCTGGAGGGGACGCCCGCGTGTTCGGTCAGCTCGGATGACGCCTTCGATCTGATTGACCCCACCGCAGGTACCCATTTTGGCCAGGGCGAAGGGGGCAAGCCGCTCGGCGTCGTGTTTGAGGATCAACGGATTCGCGTGCCATCGCTGCAACTCGACTTGGCCGACCAAGTCGTTGACCTGGTTCCCCGCGGCCTGGAGCCCATCGGGATCCAGGTCAACGGCAAGGTCCAGTACTATCGCGGCTGGATCCGGTTCGCCCGGACCGGCGACAACGCCGGTGCGGTCACCAATGTCGTTGACATCGAAGACTACCTCATCGCCGTCGTGGATGCCGAACTCCCGCGGCGATTTCATCAGGAAACGTTTCGAGCCCAGGCCATCGCGGCTCGGACGTACGCCTGGTATCACAAGCAGACCACGGGCAAGAAGCGCTTCTGGGACGTGAAGGCGACGGAGCGATCGCAGGTATACCGCGGGATCAACCGGAGTCCGCACGGCTCTCCTGCCGCCGAGGCGGTCTACGACACCCGTGGCTTGGTCTGTGCCTGGGATGCTCCCGAGGGCGAGCGGATCTTCTGCGCATACTACTCCTCCGCCTGTGGCGGGACGACCGCTTCGGCAGCCGCCATCAACGGGCGGGAAGACGCCCAGATCCCGCCCCTAACCGGCAATGTGCAGTGCGATTCCTGCCGAAACGCGCCCGATCGTTCCTGGGGGCCGGTTTCACTCGGCAAAACGATGATCACCGAGGCGCTCCGCGGCCGATATCCTCGTTTTAAGGCCCTCGGTCTCATCGAACGCATCGAGGTGGCCGAGGCGACTCCCGCCGGGCGAGCGGTGAGGTACCGGTGCATCGACGGCCAGAATCGCGAGGTCGAGATCGAGGCCGAAAACCTGCGGCTGACGCTCGATCCCAGCGGACGCGAGATCCGCAGCACCTGCTTCGTTCTCGCCAGCAACGGCTCTGAGTGCGTGTTCCAGGAAGGACGCGGTCTGGGCCACGGCGTCGGCTTGTGTCAGTACGGCGCGGACGCCTTGGCTCGCCAGGGGATGAAAGCGAGCCAGATTCTGAAGTTGTACTATCCGTCTTCTCGGGTAAGAAGGGCGTACTGAAGGTTCGCACGCATGGAGGCTGAGTCCAGGTTGCGGCTGTCGACCGTCCTGCGCTATGCGGTTTGCGCCGCGGCTCTGGCTTGGCTCTATCACAAGACGGACTGGGGCCAGTTCAAGCAGGTTCTGGTCAGTGCAGATTGGCGGCTGGCCCTGCTGGCAGTGCTGGTCTTCGGTCCGGCGGTGCTGCTCATCTCGGTTCGCCTCAAGGTGCTCCTGGCAGTCCAGCGGGTCCATCTCTCCGTGTGGCAAGCCGTGAAGGTCACCTTCGCGGGAAACTTCGTGATCAGCGCCTTGCCGGTGGGGACGCCCGGCGGCGATTCGGTCAAAGCCTACTACGTCGCTCGAGACACACCCCTGAAGCACGAGGCGGTCACGGCCGTCTTCTTCGATCGGGCGGTGGGCGTGCTCGGCCTGTTGCTCATGGCCGGCGTCATTGTCCTGGTCGACTGGGACAATCCGGCCTTCAAGGTGTGGGGGCGGGTCATCGGCCTTCTCCTGCTGGTCCTCGTGGCCGGCGTAGGTTTGTACGCGTCGGCTTACGTTCGCCGTGCACTCCAACTGTGGCGAGTGGTCGCGATTCTGCCTCTCAGCCGGCACATTCACCGCGTGGACAAGGCGATCATGGCCTTCCGTCAAGACCTGGGACGGATACTCGTCTCAATGTGCTTAACTTTCGTTCTCCAAACGATTTCCATTGCAGCGTATTTCCTCGCAGGATGGGCCCTGGGCGTGGTGGGCACCGATCCGTGGACGGCGTTTCCGGTGTATCTGGCCTATACCCCGATCTGTCTGCTCACCGGGGCGTTGCCGATCGGCGTGATGGAACTGACTTTCCAGGAGCTGTTCGCCGGAGCCGCAGGACTGGGCAGTCCCGAGGCGGCGTTGTCCCTCTCGTTCTTCGGGCGACTGATCCAGCTGATCTGGGCACTCCCGGGAGGCCTGGTGGTGCTCCGCTCTCGGGCCGACCTGGAAAAGGCCAGTTTGGACGCGGCCGAGTAGGTCCACCCGCCTGTTGCTCCTATACTCCACCGGCGGCCGGTTTGCAGCGGCCGGCTAATAAGTTATCTTAATGTCGGTTCCTGATACTCGCGTTGCGTGTGACCTTCAGATGGAAACCGTATGGGATGGCGCGGCAGTCTGCCGCGGGACATGTGGTCTCGTGAGTAGCCGCGCGCTGCCCTGCAGCAGACAAGGGAGGGCGCTTCGGCGACCACCGCGATCCTCCTCGCACCCGGTCGTCAGCGTCAGACATCCGTGACGAGACTGGATACCCAAATCGAGCAGGCCGCTGCGGCCAAGAACCTGGAAGACCTCAAGAGCGCCATCGTCCGGTTCGCCGGCGACTCCGGCGACGGCATGCAGGTGGTCGGTACCCAGTTCACCAACGCGACCGCATTGGTGGGCAACGACCTGGCTACCCTGCCGGATTTCCCCGCCGAGATCCGTGCCCCGGCCGGCAGTCTCGCCGGTGTCTCCGGCTTCCAGATCAACTTCGCCAGCACCGAGATATTCACGCCCGGGGATACCGTTCAGACCCTGGTGGCAATGAACCCTGCAGCCCTCAAAGTCAACCTCGGCGATCTGGAGCGAGGCGGCCATCTCATCGTCAACTCCGACGCGTTCACGCCCCAGACCATCAAGCAGGCAGGCTACGACAAGGACCCGCTTGAGGGCGACGAGCTGGCCGGCTACCACCTGCACAAGGTGCCCATGACCCGGCTGACGCTGGACTGCGTTAAGGACGTGGGGCTCAAGCACAAAGATGCGGAACGCTGCAAGAACATCTTCGCCCTGGGCTTGACCTACTGGCTGTATGAGCGTCCCTTGGCCCCGACCCTCCGGTGGCTTCAGGAGAAGTTCGGCAAGGACGAGAAGCTCCGCCAGGCCAACGAGTTGGCCCTTCGGGCGGGCTTCAACTACGGCAACACCACCGAGCTCTTTCAGGTCCACTATCGAATTCTGCCCGCCAGGCAGGAGCCGGGCGTCTATCGCAAGATCAGGGGAAACGACGCGGCCGCCTACGGTCTGATTGCCGCCGCGTGGCAAGCCGGCAAGCGGCTCTTCTACACCGGCTACCCGATTACGCCGGCCAGCGACATCCTCCACGAGCTGGTCAAGCACAAGAACTTCCAGGTCAAGGTCTTCCAGGCTGAGGACGAGATTGCCGCAATGTGTGCGGCGATCGGGGCGGCGTATGGGGGGGCCATGGCCGCCACCGGCACGAGCGGGCCGGGCATGGCCCTCAAGAGCGAGGCCCTCGGCCTGGCGGTCATGCTCGAATTGCCGGTCGTGATCATCAATGTCCAGCGGGCCGGCCCGAGCACCGGTTTGCCCACCAAGACCGAGCAGGCCGACCTGCTTCAGGCTGTCGGCGGGCGCCACGGAGAGTGCCCGTTGCCCATTCTCGCCGCCCAGTCACCCTCGGACTGCTTCTGGACGGCGTTTGAGGCTTTCAAGATCGCGGTCAGGTACATGACTCCCGTGATCATGCTCAGCGACGGCTACCTGGCCAATGGATCGGAGCCGTGGCGCGTTCCCCGGGTCGAGGACCTGCCCAAGATTCCCGTGGCCCACCCCACCGATCCCGAGGGCTTCAGGCCTTACTCCCGCAACCCGGACCTCGCCCGTCCCTGGGCGCTGCCCGGCACCCGGGGGCTGGCCCATCGGGTCGGCGGATTGGAAAAGGAAGACCTCACCGGTCGTGTGTCCTACGACCCGGTGAACCATGAGCGCATGTGCCGGTTCAGGGCGGCCAAGATCGCCAAGGTGGCCGAGAGCATTCCGGATCAGGCCATCTACGGCGACGATCACGGCGACCTGGTCCTGGTCAGCTGGGGCGGAACCTTCGGCTCCGTTCGGACCGCCGTCGAGCGGGCCAGAGAAGCCGGCCGGAGCGTCTCCCACATCCACCTCCGCCACCTGAACCCCATGCCCCGCAATCTCGGTACCCTTCTCCGGGGCTTCCGGAAGATCCTCGTTCCCGAGCTCAATATGGGCCAGTTGCTCATGCTCCTTCGCGCCACCTACCTGGTCGACGCCGTCGGGATCGACAAGATGCAGGGCCGACCGTTCACCGTGGCCGAACTGGTACTCAAGATTCAGCAGACCCTCGAGGGGGATCATTGACATGTCCGATACCGCGACCTTGCCGGTGGTTAATCTGCAGCCCAAAGACTACGGAAGCAACCAGGAAATCCGCTGGTGCCCAGGCTGCGGCGACTACTCCATCCTGGCCCAGATCAAGAAGGCGTTCAGCAATCTCGGCAAGGACCCGGACAACGTGGTGTTCGTCTCCGGCATCGGCTGCTCCAGCCGGTTGCCGTACTACATGAACACCTTCGGGATCCACAGCATCCACGGACGGGCCCCGGCCCTGGCAACCGGTCTGCGGCTGGCCCGCCCGGATCTCGAGATTTGGGTGATCACCGGTGACGGTGACGGCCTGTCCATCGGCGGCAACCACCTGCTCCACTCGATCCGCCGCAATCTCAACATCAAGATCCTCATGTTCAACAACCGAATCTACGGCCTGACCAAGGGACAGGTGTCACCGACATCGGAACGGAACAAGAAGACCGTGTCGACGCCGTTCGGCTCCGTCGGGGCCAGCATCAATCCCTGCTCCTTCGCCATCGGCGCGGAGGCCACCTTTGTGGCCCGCACCGTGGACATGTATCCCGCCCATCTCCAGTATACTCTCGAGCGGGCGGCCAAGCACCGCGGAATGGCCTTTGTCGAGATCTATCAGAACTGCAACATCTTCAACAACGAGGCGTTTAATCACGCCACCGATCGCGAGACCCGGGACGACAACATCGTCGAGCTCGAGCACGGCAAGGCTCTCATCTTCGGGAAGAACAAGGACAAGGGCGTTCGCCTTCGCCGCGACTACCGGCCGGAAGTCGTCAAACTGGGCGACGACGGAGCCAGCATCTACGACCTCCTCATTCACGACGAGAAAGCCACCTCGCCGGCCCTGGCCTTCCTCCTCAGCCGCCTGCGCTACCCGGACTACCCCGAGCCGATCGGAGTCTTCCGCGATATCGAGCAGGCGGTCTACAACGAGCTGATCGAAGAGCAGATCCAGCGGCTGACCAAGGAGAAGGGCGAGCCCGATCTCCAGAAGTTGCTCAACGGGCCGGAAACCTGGGAAGTGCAAGCGAATTGAAAAGGCGACAGCCGGCGACTCCACCATGCGCGTGTACCGGGTTGCCGATGCCAAGAACCATCAGGCGGCGATGGCAAGCTGCCTCCGGCAGATCCTCGAGGCCTTCCCCGTGGTGACCGGGCTTCAGTGACGCTATCATGGCGTTGCGGCAGGGGGAGCGTCAGGAGTCCGATCCATGCGCGTGGTGTTCTTCGGGACTGGTGACTTCGCCGTGCCCAGCCTGCGCTGGCTGGGCAACAGCCCCCACGAAGTCGTGCTGGTCGTGACTCAGCCTGACCGGCCGGCCGGTCGGGGCAAGAAGCTCCTCCCTACCCCTGTGGCCGCGCGGGCGGCCCAGGACGGCATGCGTCTCCTCCGTTGTGAGGACGTCAACACGACCGACTGCGTCGAGAGCCTCCGCCGGCTCAGACCCGATCTCGGCGTCGTGATCGACTTCGGCCAGAAACTCCAGGCCGAGGTCCGCTCCGTTTTTCCCAGCGAGTGCATTAATCTGCACGCGTCGCTTCTGCCCAAGTACCGCGGGGCGGCCCCGGTGGCGCACGCCATCCTGTCCGGTGAGCGGAAGACGGGGGTCAGTGTCTTCCGCCTGGTCGATCGAATGGATGCCGGACCAGTGCTGGTGCAGCGGGAGACGGCCATCGGTCCCTACGAGACTCAGGAGGAGTTGCACGGGCGGTTGGCGGCCATAGGTTGCGACGCGATCGACGCCGCGTTCAAGCTGTTCTCCGGCGATCGTCTGCCGGAGGGCAAGCCGCAGGACGAATCGCAGGCGACCCGGGCCCCGAAGCTCTCCAAGGCCGACGGTTTGCTGCGCTTCGATGAACCCGCCGAATGGATCGCCCGCCGCTGCCGGGCATTGTGGCCCTGGCCCGGGGCCCGCTGCCAGTACCTCGGGTCGGAGGGGCGGCCGGTCGAGGTGACCCTGATCTCCGCGACGGCAACACCGGTGCCCGTCGATTCACCCCCGGGCACGGTCACGCCCATTCTGACCGTGGCCACCGGCTCCGGGACGCTCGAAATTCACAGTCTCCAGCCGGCCGGCAAACGCCCCATGGGCTGGCAGGACTTCGTCAACGGCCGCCACGTTCAAGCCGGTTGCCGGTTCGTCTCCCTGGGGGCCTAATGCAGATCATCGTCTTTGTCGCCTTCGCCATCGCCCTGAGCGTTCCACTGAATGGACCTCCGTGGCAGACGGTAGCCAGGCCGGAAGTGATCTGGGCGACGGTCGCAGCCCAGGTGCTTTTCCCCGCCCTGGTCGCCTGGCTCTACGTCCGACTGGTCCTTCACCGGCTGGAAGTGAACCCTGCCTGGCTGCCCGACGCCCAGGAACGTCTGTCGCAGGGCGGAACGGCGATTCGCGGCGTCCTCGTCGCGGAGCTGTGTTTCCTGCTCTACGGTACCGGCTGGGGGCCGCTGGTTCGCAGCTGGCCGGTGGTCGGATCGGTCTACGGGCTCGACGAGCTTGTCCTGCTGGCTCCGTTCTTCCTGGGTGTTGTCCTGTCGTGGTTTGTCCTGTACCCGGCCGATCGGGCGGTACGCGAAGTGGCCATGGATCGGCGCCTCCTGGCGTCGGTTCCCATGCGACCGGTGTGGAATCGACGGGCGTTTCTTTCCTTCATGATCCGGCAGAACGTGCTGATCATCCTCATCCCCATGCTGCCGATCCTGTTCGCGAACGACTTCGTCGCTGAACATGCGGATTGGCTTCGGCGGTTCACCCGCGTGGCCTGGGGCGACCAGGCGCTGCTCGTCCTGATTGCCGGGGTCGTGTTTCTGTTCGCCCCGGTCGCTCTCCGCCATATCTGGCACACCCGGCCGTTGCCCCCTGGCGACCTCCGCGAACGGCTCGAGGCGATGTCGCTCCGGGTCGGATTTCGCTCCCGCGAGATCCTGATCTGGGAGAGCGACGGCATGGTGGTCAACGCGGCAGTGATGGGAATCGTCCGCCCGCTCCGGTACGTCCTGCTCTCCGACGGCCTGATCGAGATGATGGAGGACCGAAAGATCGAGGCGGTGTTCGGCCATGAGGTCGGTCACGTCAGGCATCACCACATGCTGTTCTACCTGCTTTTCACGATTGCGAGCATGCTGGCCGTCGGCGGGGCGATCCATCTTGCCGTGCAGTTCTGGCCCCAGCTGCTCCATAACCGGTCCGGATTGCAGGACTACTTCCAGGTGGTCGCTATGGCGATGATCATCCTGACCTGGGTCCTGGGCTTCGGTATCGTCTCTCGCCGTTTCGAGTGGCAGTCCGACTTGTTTGGCAGCCGCAGCATCACGCCGCCCCCCGAGGAGTGCGATCAACCGTGCCTGTTCCACGGCACGGCCATACGCAGCGGTCCCGATCCTGATCCGCCGGCCTTGACTGCCCTGGCCGTCTGTGCCACCGGGGCCGAGGTGTTCGCCAAGACCCTCGAGACCATCGCCAGTCTCAATGGGATCCCGGTCGACGCCCGCAGTTGGCGACACTCGAGTATCAGCAACCGCGTCGGCCGCCTGCGCTCCTACGCGACCGATCCGACGCAGGTGAGACGGCTGAACCGGCATGTCCTGGCGATCAAGATCCTGCTCTTCTTCGGCACGCTGATCGGACTCGCGGTCGGCGTCTACCTCTACTGGTTGCAGCCCCGCTGATCCAGGCCAAAGAACCTCTCCGCGTTGGCCGTGCTTGCCGCGGCCAGATCGTCGAGTTCCATGCCCCTGAGTTCGGCCGCAAATCGGACGGTGTGAGGCAGGTTCCTGGGCTCGTTGGGCTTCATGCCGCGCACCGGCTCGGGGGACAGGTAGGGCGAGTCGGTCTCGAACATGAGCTGATCGACCGGCGTCTCAACGCAAACCCGGCGCGAGACGTCGGCCTTCTTGAAGGTGATGACCCCGGTGAAGGACGTCCACCATCCGTGCGATCGGAGCTCGACGGCCTGCTCCGGCGTGCCGCTGAAGCAGTGGAACACGACCCGCCGGCCGGCGTATCCTTGGTCCAGCAGGATTCGTACCGCATCGCCGTGAGCCTCGCGGGAGTGAATGATGATGGGGAGCCCGGTGGTTCGGGCCAGCTCGAGCTGCCGCATGAAGACCGAGCGCTGCACATCACGCGGGCTGAAGTCGTAGTGGTAGTCCAGACCGATCTCGCCGGCGGCCACGATCTCGGGCCGCTCCTTCCATAACGCCGCCAGCCGGGCAAACTCCTCCGGATCGGCCTTGCCGGCCTCGTGGGGGTGAATCCCGGCGGCGACCCAGAGATGGGTGTGCCTCTGGCGAAGCCCGATCGCCGTGCAAGCCTCCTGCGATCCGCTCGCCACAGTGATGAAACGGGTGACGCCGGCTGCAATGGCACCGGCGACGACCTCCCCGGCTCGGGCGGCCAGGTCGGCGAAGCTGAGGTGGCAATGGGTGTCAAAAAGTTCCATATAGACTTCACGTCTGGACCACGAACGCGCTCTTGAAGTGCTTGACCGACATCCGGCCGGCATCGCCGAGCGTGATGGCCACCACGTCGAACCGGCAGGGGCGGCCGCCGGAGCGGGTCTGGCGAATGAAGAACCGGGCACTGCGGCTCAGCCTTCGCTGCTTCTCAAGCGTCACCGCGTCCTCCGGGGCGGCATACTCGTCACTGGTGCGGGTCTTGACCTCGACGAACACGATGATGTGCCGGTCCAGGACGACCAGGTCGATCTCGCCCAGCGGACAACGATAGTTGCGGGCGACCAGCCGGTAGCCCAGTTGGCGCAGAAACCGGGCCGCGCGTCTCTCGCCGGCTCGGCCCAGTTCGGCTCGGTCGTCCATGGCGGGCCATGATGATCGATCGCGGGCGGTTGCTCAACAGGAAGAGCACACCGGCTTCGGCCGGGGCGTGCTCCGGGATGATTCGCTGGATGGCGACGACGACGCTGGCGGCTCAGCTCTGAGTGCCCACCGCCTCGGTCGCCCCTTCGGTCTTGCCCGCGGTGGTCCGCTTGCGGTCCTTCACCCGACGGGCCTTGCCGACGCGGTCGCGCAGGTAGTAGAGCTTCGCCCTGCGGACATGGCCGGAGCGAACCAACTCAACCTTGGCGATCTTGGGCGAATGAAGCGGGAAAATGCGCTCCACACCCTCGTTATTCACGATACGCCGCACGGTGAACGACTCGCCCATCCCTTTGCCGCGACGGGCGATGACATCACCTTCGTAGGGCTGGATGCGGTGCTTGTCGCCCTCAACGATGCGCACGTGAACCTTGACCCGGTCACCGATGTCAAACGACGGCGGCTTGGGCTGGCGGGCCTTGTCCTCAACGGCCTTGATTAACGGATGCAGCATGATGTCGTTCCTCCGCGGACGGATGGCCGACGAGGGCCTTGTTCTCAGTCCGTGTCCTGGGTCTGACCTTTCTCTTCCAGCAAGTCCGGGCGGCGCTCGCGGGTCCGGCGAGCGGATTCACTCCTCCGCCATTCCTCGATCCGGGCATGGTCACCGCTGATCAGGACCTCCGGCACTTCCATACCCCTGAACGTCCGCGGCCGGGTGTACTGCGGATACTCCAGCAGGCCGCGAGAAAACGACTCGTCTTCGATCGATTCCTCGTCGCCCACCGCTCCGGGCAGCAACCGAACCACCGCGTCCACCAATACCATGGCGGCCGCTTCACCGCCGCTCAGTACATAATCCCCTATCGAAATCTCCCTGGGAGCCAATCCCAGGCGAATCCTCTCGTCGAATCCCTCGTAGTGCCCGCAGATGATCAGCAGCCTGGGCAGACAAGCCAGTTCCCGGGCTACCCGCTGCGTCAGTCGTTCTCCCTGGGGCGTCAGCAGGATCCGCGTCGCCGGGACCGGATCTTCACTCTCCACGTTCGCCACCGCATCAAACACCGGCGAACACATCATCACCATGCCGGGCCCGCCGCCGAATGGCCGATCATCCACCTTCTGGTGCCGGTTCCCCGCGAAACCGCGAATGTCGGTGCAGTGAATACGGGCAATCCCACTCTGCCGGGCCCGCCCGATGATGCTGGCCTCGAAAAACGGCTCCAGCGCTTCCGGGAACAGGCTCAGCACGTCGATCCGCACGGCCTACGCCTTATGCCTTGGCGGGCTCCGCCGGGCTCGTCTTCGTCAACAGATTCCGCACCGTTTCGCTCGGCTGGGCGCCTACGCTCAGCCAGTATTGGATGCGATCCATCTTCAGGTTGCACCGCCACTCCTCCCGGCGGTGAGCGGGGTTGTAGAACCCCAGTTCCTCTATGACCCGGCCGTCACGTGACCTGCGGATGTCGACGGCCGTCACCCGGAACGATAGTTTGTGAGCGCGACCCGTGCGTTTCAGCCGAATGCGTACCATGCACTGCTCCCTTGTGCCAACGATCCTTCCGTGCACCCCGCCGCCCGACCACTTCGTCAGGCCTGTCCCATTCTCCCAGGTCGGACCGACGCACCAAGAGTACGCCCGGCCCCGGCCGGGCCGGGGTGCGAGAACCCAGTAGGATACCAGATTCCCTCGCGGGGAGCAAATCGTCTCCTCCGACCTTCGCCCCGGTAAACGCACGCCCAACCGATGTGAGGATGGACATCGCCGTAACGTCAATTCTTCAATGAGGTTATGTGGAATACGGGGCCCGGCCGCCGGTTGCCCGCACAACAGCCCGGCGAGGGGCTCCACCAAGCAGGCCCGCCCGTTCATCCCGCTCACCGAGCAGGATCCGACTACCCCCGCAGGCCAGTCGTCATCATGGCCCCCGTCGCCATCGACCTCCTTCCCGGCCTCCCGCGCCTGGCCCTCCTCCCAACCGCGAGTGACGCCTGCCGAGCAAGCCCCCCTGTCATCCACCCTTGCTCTTCGCCACTGAGCGGTTCCGGTGGAGACACCGTACAATCGCCAAACGCGATCCGGCCACGCAGCTGGACGCAGTTCAAACCGGTCATGACCTGGAGAGTGTTCCCGCTCCCGACGCCGTTCAGGCAGGTCAGCCGCGGATGAGATTCCCGGATGATTGACCTGAGAGCCAGTGGTCATCCTCCCCCCAGGGGTAAGCCGGCATACGCGGTGTCCGTCGAACTCTACCCCGGCCGCCATGCTCTCCAAGAGAAAACGCGGATGCGGCCTGAACTCGCTCCCCGTCCCCGTGCTGGTTATACTCTCGCCCTGTTTCTCCAGACGAGGAAGGTGGCAACCACATGCGCGTGCTTATCACCGGATCGAGCGGACAGATCGGCACCAATCTGGCCCTGGCCCTCATGGAACGCGGCGACAAGGTGGTCGGGATCGACCGGCGGCCCAATGCCTGGACCGACCGCATCACGGCTCGCCAGTTGGATCTCCTGACTGCCAAGGTCGCTGACCTGCCGAAGGGGCCATTCGACGTCGTTGTTCATCTGGCGGCCCACGCCAAGGTCTTCGAACTCGTTCAGAGCCCGTCTCGAGCTCTCGAAAACGTGACCATGAACTTCGCCATCCTCGACTATGCCCGCCAGAACAGAATCCCGTTCATCTTCGGCAGTTCTCGCGAGGTGTACGGCGACATTCATCGTCACGTGACCGAGGAAGCGGCGGCCGATTTCGTCGTCGCCGAGAGCCCCTACTCGGCCAGCAAGATCGCCGGCGAGGCCTTCATCTACTCCTACGCCGAATGCTACCAGCTGCCGTATCTCGTCTTCCGGTTCAGCAACGTCTATGGACGCTACGACAACGATATCGAACGGATGGAACGGGTGCTGCCGCTCTTCATGCGGAAGGTCTCCCGCGGAGAACCGATCGTCGTCTATGGCAAAGACAAGGTCCTGGACTTCACCTACGTGGACGACTGCATCGCCGGAATCACGCGGGGCATTGACGTCCTGGTAGGTCGCAAGGTCACCAACCAGACCATCAACGTCGCATACGGACAGGGCAGTACCCTGGTGGACGCGGTCAATATCATCGCTCTGGCCCTGGGCAAGAAACCCGATGTGCGCTACGAGCCGGCCCGGTCGGGCGAGGTAACTCGCTATGTGGCCGACATCTCCAAGGCCCGCCAACTGCTCGGCTATGAGCCTCAGACACCGCTGACCGCGGGAATCCCGAAAGCGATCGAATGGGCTCGTCAGCGGGGCGACTTGTAGGAATCCCCCGGGCAAGCAGGGACGACCCGGACCATCATCTTGCGGATATCGTCGGTCGTGATTCCCATGGCCCGGAGGACGTTGTGCCCCGTGCAGCCTTTTTCGCCCAGCAGGGCCAGAAGCAGGTGCAGCGAACCAATCTGCCAGTTGCCCAGCCCGCGGGCCTCCTCCTGGGCTCGGGCCAGAATGTTCTTGAAGTGCGGGATGCCCGGGAGTCGGCCCATGACCCAGGTTTCATGGAGACGCTCCTTGATGAGCCGATCAACCTCCTGTCGTGCCCGCACCTCGGTCAGCCCGCGCGCCGCCAGCATCTTCGCGGCCTCGCCGCTACCCTCACGCAGCAGGGCCAGGAGAACGTGCTCGGTCCCGACGTATTTCTGCTGGTATTCCTGAGCGATATCCTTGGCGATCTTGAGAATCTGATCCGCCCGCTTGGTCAATACATACATGGCCTGCTCACCCTCGACCCAGGGGAGTGATGCCCCTTGGCTCTACTTCACGCGGACCGTGGACGCAAACGCCCCGGTCATCGTTCCTCATCGGATGATTTCGGTCTGCACTTGAGCTGGCAGGTCGTCGCCTCGAGCGTCGGGGACGACTGCTGGACGGCCTACTTGGCTTGGCTCGGGTTCTCCGTCTGCCCGTCCAGGCGGCCCGCCCAGACCGTGCCCCGCTGCAGGAGCTGCACGAACTGAGGCAGACGGCAGGCCTTGGCGTCATGTCCCAGGACGATGTTGAAGACCCGCCCCTGACCGTAGTCCAACGTCCAGGCAATGGGTTCGGTCTTCTTGCTCCATTCGGAGTAGGCTTCAACCAGCACGTTAATGGGGGTGTCGCCGATCAGCTTGGCATACAGCTCATCGTCGGCCTCGAAATCGGTCAGGCCCTGCGTGATGTAATGATCCGCATCGGCGACCTTCACCTTGAACGTGCCCCGGGGACCATGACCGGAGCTGTCGACCCAGATCCGGCCGATCAGTTTCCGGTACTCCGCCCATTTGCCCCAAGCCCGGACGGAGAAGTGGAAGGAAACCAAGCCCTTCCCGCTCTTGACGAACTTCAGCAGGTTCTCCTTGGCCTGGTCGGTGATTTCCGGGCGTTCCCAGTTGTAGTAGTTGAGCAGGATGACGTCATAGCTGGCCAGGGCGGAAGACTCCAGGACTGCGGGCTCCTCACTGACCAGGACCTCGAACTTTCCGGTCTTCTCCAGGGCTTCGCGAAGGGCCGGAGTCGTCTCCCGCCAAGGGTGAGCGGGAACGTCACGTCCGGTAACCAGCAGGATGCGACTCAGTCGCTTGGCTTGCGGTTTGTCTGCGGCGACGGCAGTCGTGGCGAATGTGGTGATCAGGCAGGCGATCCAGAGCGTCCATTTCATATCCGGTCTCCCTGATAAGCGGGTGTGGTGGTTGCCGTGGCGTCCCGGTCGCGGGCCGCTTTAGGCAGGAGGAATTATATCTGTACTCGGCCCGGTCCCCAAGAGCTCAAGGTCGGGGTGCGATTTTTCCGTAAATAGACTGTACACATCCAGCCGGGGGGGTATAATACCCCTACGGTTGGTACGTCGATGTGAGTCGGGTACGAGACGTGGAAAGAACAAGTCCGGATCGTGTTCTCAGTCGCCTTCCTACCAGTATTGGGCCGAGACGGCGGCCCCTTTCAAATCAGACCCGGAAAGCAAAAAGCGGGTCCACAGAAGCCCTCGGACAGGAGATCTCACGATGGGCACGAAGTTGTATGTTGGTAACTTGCCTTACAGTGTCAGCAGCTCCGATCTGGAGCACCTTTTCGCTCCGCACGGCACCGTGCAAAGCGCTGAGGTGATCAGCGATCGTATGACTGGCAGGAGCAAGGGGTTTGGCTTCGTCGAGATGGGCTCTGATGAGGAAGCCCAGGCGGCGATCACCGCCCTCAATGGTCAGGACCACAATGGTCGGCCTCTGACCGTCAACGAAGCGAAGCCGCGAGAGAGCCGCGGTCCTGGCGGCGGCGGCCGCGGTGGCTACGGTGGTGGCCGCGGCGGCGGCGGGGGCGGCCGCGGCGGCTACGGCGGGGGACGCGGCATGCGCTGATTCCTTCTCTCTCATCCATGAACACGAAAAGGCCACGCATCGAGATGCGTGGCCTTCTCTTTGGCTCTCGGTTCCCCGATCCCGGGCAACTCCGGCCCTTCCGTCGATCCACTCAGCGGGCGGCCACACCCCTCATGATCCGGCGGAGGGCGTCCCGGCACTGCCGGCCGTGGACATTGTCGGCGAACAGCACCGTCGACGAGAAAAGACAGAAACCCCGGCCCCACGCCTGGGCTTGCCGGACCTGATCGGCCACCGCCTTGACCGTCTTGCGATCCGGCACGGAAAGGCTGATTCCTGGGGCGATCCACGCCCCACCCGTGGCTCGCAGCCACTCGCTCTGGCGACGCTGGAAGGCCGGCAGGTTGTCGGTGTAGTTCATCACGAAAACCAGGTCCACCAGACTCTGCATGAGCCAGGCAGGAGCATCTTGAAAGGAGTCCTGACGGGCACGCTCGATATCCGGCAGGCAGGCGGCGGTGAGTCGTACGCCCGGCCGCGTGTGGTTCATCGCGATGCGAAGCCGCCAGACGAGTTGGGTGACCTGCTGGGTGCGCCAGCGATTCCATGAAGGCCGGTCCTGCTCCGGACGTTTGCCCGTCGCCTGGGCGTACAGACTGAGCGTACGCCGATCGCAAGGGTAGTCACTGCCTCCGGGGGCCTCGTCCAACGGAATCCGGACGTAGTCGAGATGCAGACCGTCCACCGGGTATCGCCGCACGATGTCGGTGAACACCTTCACCAGGTACTCGCGCACCTCGGGCAGACACGGGTTCAGGCTTACGTAGAATCGTCCGCTCAACGGTTGGCGCCGTCCCTGCTGATCTTGCAGAAACCACTCCGGATGCGTGTTGTAGAGTTGATGGGCGTCGGCGGGAGGGGCATCACCGTGCCATGCGGGCATCACGTTCACCCAGGCGTGCAGAGCCATGCCCCGGCGGTGAGCCTCGGTGCAGGCCACCGCGAGGGGGTCGAACGGCGGAGGCTTGCCCCGGTATTCCTCGTCCCACGGTTCGTAGGGCGATTCATAATACGCCGTCGCGTTGCCGCGAACCTGGAAAAGTACCGTGTTGAACCCCGCCTCCTGGCATCTCTGCATCACCGAGGCAATGTCAGCGGGTGACCGCCACGCCCGACGCACCAACCACAGGGCCTGCGGCGGCCAGACCTTCAGGGGATCGGGCGGAGCGACCACTTCCTCCACCTGGTGCTGCCGTGGCGGTTGCGGCCGCGGCACTTGCCGGACGGCCGCCCTTCTCGGTCGGGCAGTTCGCGCGTCCTCACAGCCGGTGGCCGCAAGCATGCCTGCAAGCGCAACCCCAAGCAGCGACACTCTTGCCCGCGAGGGCCACCGGCCCCTCAACCTCGCCATCATCTCCACCGCCATCTCCAAGTACGCCGGATGGAAAACGCAACCGATGCCATATCCGGAATCATGGACGGTAACGCCTCGTACCGCAAGGCGCGGGCGCGTCGAAGATCGTCGCGGCCCCGACTTGTTCTCGCCAGCCGAGGATCCGTGGCCGCGTGCCGGTTCGGGGAATGCGGCTTACTTGCCGCCGCTTTGATCGTATTCGCCTAGCTTGCGGATCCAGATGTTCCGGAACCGCACCGGATTGGCGTGATCCTGCAACTCGATGAAAACCTCGGGGTCATGGGGCTTGCCATAATATCCCAGCGAAGGGTGGGGCATGCCGTTGATGCCGTCCGTGGCGCCGAAGTAGTCATGCCGATGGTGCAGGACGGCACCGTTGTGGATGACCGTGACGTTGGCCTTCTTGACCAGCTTCGCATCGGAATCCCATCGTGGCGACTCGAAAACGATGTCGTAGGTCTGCCATTCACCTGGAGGCTTGCTGGCGTTGACCAGGGGAGGTGCCTGGCCATACATCGCCCCGCACTGGCCGTCGGGATAGGTCGGGTTCTTGAAGCAGTCCAGCACCTGGACCTCGTACATCCCGTTGATCAACACACCGCTGTTGCCGCGGCTCTGGCCGTCGCCGCTGACCGCCTGGGGTGTGGCGAACTCCAGGTGCAGTTGGAAGTCGGACCACTTCTCCTTGGTGCGGATGTTGCCCCTGCCACTGGCCATGCAGCCGTTCTCGACCGTCCACCGGGCCGGCTGGTTGTCGCCACCCTGCCACTTGGACAGATCCTTGCCGTCGAAGAGGATCACCGCGTCCGACGGCGCCGGGGCGTTGTGGCTGAACGTGGTTCCGGGCGTCACCACCCGCGGCTGCGGTCGCTCGCCGTCGTGCACGCACCAGGGCGTCCCGGGAATGTTTGGTGTTCCCTTGTAGCCCAGCCCCTGGAAGGTGGCCGCCGCATAGACGGCCGCCACCACGCTCAGGCCGCCCAAGCCCAAGCCGACGAGTCTGAGGAATGGTGAGGTTCTCATGGTCCCTCCGCTCCGGTCTGATCCAATGTCAGGCCAAATGACCTCGATGGCAGATCCCTTGCCGTTGCGCCCGGCGCCGACCTGCTCGGCATATCCTACCGCGAACCTCCCCGGTCCGTCGAGCGCGTCGCCAGAGGCCGGCAGGAAAAGGGACTCCAGCGAGGGACCTTGCCTCCGCTCATGTCCGCGGCATTCCGCAATCCGGTCCCGCACCGCGAAAGGTAGTCGTGGGCAGGACGCACCCGGGAATGCCCCACAACTCTGAATAGCTCTGGTCACCGGCTCGGCACGATCGTTCCCAACCTCGTTGTGCGGCAACGATCACTGTTGACTCGTGCGGAACGGCTTCACTGGCACACCCTCGCCTCTCACCAACGCCTTGTTCCACGCGTCAAAGCGGGTGTAATAGGGACGGTGCGAGCCGTGCGTCTCGCCGTGTTCGGCCAAGGGGAGCACGACGACCTCGGTCGGTCCCCGCAAAGCGTTGCACGCGGCGAAGATGCCGGGCGGCGGGCAGGTGGTGTCAATGAGCCCGATACCGGCCAGCACCGGGCACTTCACCCGCGAGGCAAAATGCACCACGTCATAGTAGCGGGCGGCATCGCGGACCTTGGCCTCGTTCTTGTCCTTCGTCTTCCAGTACCACATCGGCCAGCCCGGAAGGCGATCCGCTTCCGGACCGTTCAGGTCGCAACCGGCCGGAACACACGCGAGCACGGCCGTCACCTTCGGATGCAGGGCGGCCGTCACCATCGACTGCAGACCGCCTTGGCTGCCGCCAGTGACGACCAGAGTCCTCCCGTCCCAGTCAGACCGTTCCGTCAGGTACTGGGCCGCCCGGAAGCAGGAGAGGTACATTCGCAGAAAATAGCTGGTTTCGCGATCGTCATTTCCGATCGCCGGATAGTCCTTGAGCGGCCCTGCACCCTGGTCCTTGTAGAATGGCTCCGGCTCATCGATGGGCAGATCGTGAGCGCTGATGTTGAGAACCAGCCAGCCTTCCGCCGCCCGGCTGGTGACCCACTCCTTCTGCAGCGGGTACACGCCCGCCCACTGGACGATGAGCATGGCCGGAAGCCTCTCTCCTTGCCTCGGCCGGGCGAGCTGGCCGTGAATGTGCGAGCCGCGTATGTGGTCCATGGTGATCTTGTGATACTCGAGGTCCGCTTTGCCGCTGTCGCCGGTGGTGAGCCTGGGATTGGCGGGAACGGCGGTCAGGTCCTTGAGCTTGCCCTCCCAGAAGGCGTCGAAGTCGTCCGGACGCTTGGAGGCCGGTCGCAGCTTCTCCGGCGAGACCAGGGCGCCGCCCAGAGCCTTGACCCGCCGCTTGCCATCGACCGGAGGAAGCGTCACCTCGGCTAGCAGCCAGCCGGGTTCGTCAAGCCGGGCTTCGATTCGACCTTTGCCCTGGGAGAGGCTCACCCGGCCTCTGCTGAGTTCGGTCACTCCGCCTTTCTTGGCCACGAAGAATACCTCGGAGGCGGAGGAGTCCTTGACCTCCACGGCCCATCGTATGACCTCGCCCGGTGCATAGAGCCCTTGTTCATGTTCTGGCTTGACCAGCAGCTCCTGCCCCCGACCCGTCGTGGTGAGGCTCAGGCAGAAAACCGCTGCCATGAGGACAAGACGCGAGACCAAATGGGGTTTCGAGATCATGAAGGGTACTCCTCCCAGGCTCTTCCGTGCGGGTTGATGCGGCCGGTTCGCTTGGCCACGCGTGCCCGGCGACGCCACCAGGCTGTGTTCAATCATCGTATCGCCTCGCCGTCGCAATGACCATTGCAGGGCTCAGCGTACGCCGACGGTTCTGCTCGGCATCCTTCAGCCCGGGCGTGAAAGCGGAATCTCCGGGACAACCGCGATGGCGACGCAGGTCATGACACCCCTTACGGCCATCCGAGGAAGAGGTATGATGCATGGCGCTCGGACGGGAGGGCTGGCACCATCGATGGGTCGGCTTCCCTTGTCCGGTGGATTCCAGGCGGAGCCTGTCATGAAAACCAGGTCGCTTCTTGTCGTATGGTTGTCGTGTTCGAGCGTCATCGCCACCGCGGCGACGCCCGTGGCCAAGAAGGTGCCGGCCGCATCCGCCGGCATAGAGCTGTTGGCCAACGGGGGCTTCGAAGGCCTGGATGGCCGAAAGCCGGAAGCCTGGTCGTGGTACGAACAGGGGGGCGAAGTCGACCGGGACGCCCACCACGGGGGGCAGATGAGTGTGCGCTGCGACAATTCGGCCGGCAAGCTCGGCATGGGCTTCAGCCAGTCCCTGAACCTGGATCGCAGGGAGCCCCGGCTACTGATCGCGTCCGGTTGGAGCAGGGCTGAGAACGTGGTCGGGACCCCGAACGCCGATTACTCCATCTACGTGGACATCATCTACCAGGACGGAACCCCCCTCTGGGGACGGGTGGCATCCTTCTCCTGCGGCACACACGACTGGGAGTATCGCCAGGTCCGGATCGTACCCGACAAGCCGGTCAGACAGATCAGCGTCCATGCCCTCTTTCGCGGCCGCAAGGGCAGGGTCTGGTTCGATGACGTCTCGCTCAAGGAGGCAGTGACAACCGGTCCATCCTTCGTCTTCGACGGCGTGGGCGTGCAGCCGGCAGGGGAGGCACGGTCCCCGGCGGCCGACGCGACCGGCGAGATCCACCTTCGCGACGTGGCCGCCGACGGCGATTTCTTCCGCGTTCGCGAGGCCGGAGATTCCGACGCAACCGTCCAGATTCCCGAGCTGCAACTTGCCGTGACCAGCAAGACAGCCGCCGTGCCCGGCGGCCGGCGGATCGACATGACCGTCAAGGACCTCGCCGGTCGCGATCGGGCCGTTGCCTTGTACTACGTCGTACCCATCAAGGCCGCCGGCTGGCACTGGTACGACAACGTACGCGAATCGCAGGTGATCAAGCCGTCCGCGGCCTATCAGAACGTGACCCACACCGGGGTCGGTACAACGGGTCAGACATCGCGCTATCCCTTTGCCTGCGTGGCAGGTCCCCACCAGGCCCGCAGCCTCCTTGTGAACCAGCCCTGCCTCTGCCGGTTCGGATACGCCGGACCCGCGGGCGAGCTGTACGCGGCGTTCGATATCGGCTTGGTCAAGGAAACCAAAACGCCCGGGCAGGCCTCGGTGAGCGTCGTCGATGTCCAAACCGACCCCACATGGGGCATGAGGGCCACGGCTCAGCGGTTCTACGAACTGCTCCCGGCTTGGTTCGATCCAGCCCGTGTCCCCCGGCGGCAGGGGAACTGGATGGCGTTCACCGCCATCAGTTCGGTTCAGAAACCGGAGGATTTCGGGTTCGCGGTCCATGAGGGTGACAACGACGTGCGCTGGGACAACGACCACGGCGTCCAGGCATACGTCTACGTCGAGCCGATGACCTGGTGGTTGCCCATGCCCAAGGAGATGCCGCGAACCTATGCCGCCGCCCTGGCGCACGCGCGGTCGTTCCAGCGAGATCCCCGATCGGACCGCTACGCCGTGAGCTGGGCGGTCGAGCAGTCAGCCGTGGCGGACGAGGACGGCCGCCTGCATCTGGACGTGCTCGATACGCCCTGGGTGGACGGGGCGGTGTTCGGCAACTCGGCCGATCCCGATGTGCCCGAAAAGGACGGCCATTTGAACCTCGCCCGCCTCAACCTGCGAACGCTTGAGGACGCCTTACGCCGCGCCGAGGCCCAGGGCGGTTTGGCCGGCGTGTACCTCGATTCACTCGAGGGCTGGGGCATGCTCAGAAACCAGCGCCGGGAGCACTTCGCGGCCGCCGATCTCCCCCTGACTTTCGATTCCAGCTCCCACCGGCCGGTGATCCTCAACGCCATGGCCACCCAGGAGTGGACCGAACACATCGCCGGCTGGATCCGGTCGCGCGGTAAGCTGCTCATGGCCAACGCCGTGCCCCACAACTTCCCCTTTCTGGCTCTGCCGCTGGATCTCATGGGCACGGAGACAAACTTCCAGCACGACGGAAAGTTCGCCCCGCCCGGTCCGGACTTCTTCTACCTCAAGCGAACGCTCGCCTGGCACAGACCCTATATGTTTCTGATGAATACCCGCTTCGAGACCTGGACCCGGGAGATGACCGAGCGCTACATGCAGCTTTGCCTGTTCTACGGCATGTTCCCCGGATTCTTCTCCGAAAACGCCAGCACCAACTGCTACTTCGCCAACCCGACGTGGTATAACCGCGATCGCGAACTGTTCCAGAGGTACATGCCCGTCATCCGGCGGGTCGCCCAGGCGGGCTGGGAACCGGTCACGCATGCCGCCGCCTCGAACGAAGCCGTCTGGGTCGAGCGGTGGGGGAGAGAGCCGTCCAAGGGACTCTACTTCACGCTGATGAACACGACCGAAACCGAGCAGCAGTGCCGGCTGAGCATCAACCTGAAGGAGGCAGCCGGCTGCCGCGCGGTCTCCCTGCTGAACGGGGAAGCGATTGGTGAGGTGTCGACCGGTCGGTTGAAGCTGGCGGCCCATGCCGTGGATGCCCTGGTTCTGGAGTCGAAGCAGGAGCGATGATGCCGTCGTCGTGGCGGCTTCTCTGTGGGCCTGTGCGTCGCTCACTTCGCAGGTGCCGCGGCGGCAGGATTGGTGTGAGTGAACCCATTGCAGCGACGGGAGTTGCCTGATGACCACGCGAACATGTGCCCTGCTGGCCTCGTTGGCCGTAACACCCGCAACGACGGCCAACGCCGAGTCGGCCATCTCGGCCGACGGCCTTCGATGCGAGTATCGGGTCGAGCCCGACGGCATTGACGTCGCCGCTCCGCGCCTGGGCTGGATCCTGACCTCCGCCGCCCGGGGGCAGGTTCAGACAGCCTACCAGGTCCTGGTGGCCGGCGAGCGGCTCCGACTTGAGACCGACGAAGGCGACCTGTGGGACAGCGGGAAGGTGATGACGAGTCAGACCGCCCAGGTCGCCTACGCGGGTAAGCCGCTGCAGGCTCACCAGGAGTGCTGGTGGAAGGTCCGGGTCTGGGATCGCGACGGACAGGCCTCCTCCTGGAGCAAGGTGGCGTCTTGGAGCATGGGGCTGGCGGCGGGCAAGCCGTGGCAGGCTCGATGGATCGGCTGGAAACCAGCCCCGTCCACCGCCCCGGCAACCACGCAACCGGCCAAGCCCGCTGTCACGCAGCAGCCCCTGCCCATTCTCCGCCGCGAGTTCGAAATCACCAAGCCCATCACCCAGGCACGCCTCTACGTCTGCGGACTTGGTTTCAACGAGGTGCGGCTGAATGGCCGCAAGGTCGGTGACCATGTGCTCGACCCGGGTTGGACCCACTATCGCAAGACCTGCCTGTACTCCACCTACGATGTGACCGCGAACATCGCCCTGGGCCGGAACGCCCTCGGCATCATGCTCGGCAACGGCATGTACAACGTCGTCGGCGGGCGATACGTCAAGTTCACCGGTTCCTTTGGACCACCCAAGCTCATCCTGCAGTTGCACATCGAATACGCTGACGGGACGACGACCGAGATCGGAACCGATGAGTCCTGGCGTGTCGCGGCGTCGCCGATCACGTTCTCCTGCATCTACGGCGGAGAAGATTACGACGCCCGTCTCGAACAGAGCGGCTGGGATCGACCCGGCTTCGACGACGAGGCATGGCAGCCGGCGGCCGTGGTCGATGGCCCGGGCGGCAGGCTCCGCTCACAGTCCGCCCCGCCGATCCGAATCATGAAGACCTTCAAGCCGGTCAAGGTCACCGAGCCCGGTCCCGGCGTCTGCATCTACGACCTCGGACAGAACTTCTCCGGCTGGCCACAGATCAAGGTCAGGGGGCCGGCCGGCACCCAGCTCAGACTGATCCCCGCCGAGCTGCTCAACCCCAAGGGCTTCGCCGATCAGAGCGGTTCAGGCGGGCCATGCTTCTTCGTGTACACGCTCAAGGGTGATGGCGAGGAAACCTGGCATCCGCAATTCACCTACTACGGCTTCCGATACGTGCAGGTTGAAGGCGCGGCTCGCGACGCCGCCCAGGCCGCCGGCAGGCCGGTACTCCTCGAACTGGAAGGACACTTCGTTCATTCCTCCGCTCCAGTCGTCGGTGAGTTCTCCTGCTCCAACCCGCTGTTCAACAACATCCACGACATCATCCTGGCCGCGATTCGCAGCAATCTGCAGAGCGTCAACACGGATTGCCCCCACCGCGAAAAACTCGGCTGGCTCGAGGTTCCGCATTTGCTCGGCCCGGCAATCATGTTCAATTTCGATGTGGCCACCCTCTATGTTAAGATCAGCGACGATACCGCCGAGGCTCAACTCGACAACGGCCTCGTCCCCGACATCGCTCCGGAGTATACCGTCTTCAGCAAGGGCTTCCGCGACTCGCCCGAGTGGGGAAGCGCGGCCGTCATCGTGCCCTGGCTGACCTGGCAGCGCTACGGCGAACGTAGGGCCCTGGAGAGTCGCTATGACTGCATGAAGCGATACGTCGATTACCTGGGCACCACGGCCAAGGATCTGATCGTGTCCCATGGCCTCGGCGACTGGTGCGATTTCGGCCCGGCTCCCTACGGGCCGTCCCAGCATACGCCCATTCCACTGACCGCCACGGCCATGTACTACTGCGATGCGGCCATCGTTGCCGAAACCGCACGCCTGCTTGGCAATACGGCCGACGCGGAGAAATACGCTCAACTGGCCGGGGATATCCGCGCGGCGTTCAACCACCAGTTCTTCCACCCCGACACCGGGCAGTACGCCACCGGCAGTCAGGCGGCCAACGCCATCCCCCTCGTGCTCGGACTGGCCGAGCACGAACGGGTCGCCGACATTCTCGAAAACCTGGTCAAGGACGTCCGGGTCCATGACAACCATCTGACCGCCGGCGACATCGGGCATCGCTTCCTCGTGCAGGCCCTCCGCCAGGGCGGACGCTCCGATGTGCTGTTCGACATGACCAACCAGCGCAATGTGCCCAGCTACGGCGCCCAGATCGAACAGGGCGCTACGTCGCTCACCGAGGTGTGGGATCCGAAACGTGGCTTCTCGCAGAATCACTGCATGCTGGGTCACATCGAGGAGTGGTTCTACAACGGCCTGGCAGGCATCGATCAGGATCCGGGCGAGGTCGGCTTCGCGAACATCGTGATCAAGCCACAGGTCGTCGGCGATATCACCTGGGTCAAAGCACACTACGACTCCATCCGCGGCCGGATCACCAGCGAATGGAAACGAGAGAATGACACCCTGGTGATGGACGTGACCATCCCCCCGAACACGACGGCCACAGTCTACGTTCCCGCCGGCAAGAGTCAGACCGTGACGGTGAACCAGGGTGCCACCCCCAGGATCGCTCCCCTCCGCCGGGAGAAGAGTGCGGCCGTTTTCAAGATTGGCTCCGGTGAGTACCAGTTTGCCGCGAGGCCGTGACGGGGCATGGCTCCTGTGGCTGCACACCGCACCACGGCCGGGCAGAAGATGCCCAGGGCCAATACGGAAACGCCTCCCGCGCAACCCCCCTGAGGGTCGCCTGCGAACCGCATTGTACCCGGTTTGAAGTCCTGATAGATTGAATCGCACACCTCGATCCGTGCCATTCGCACCGTCCGCGAACGTTCGCGTCGGCGAGCGAGCCGGCCTGGTTGAGGAGGAACACCCCATGGGATGCACGTGCCTGAATCGCAGGGAATTGCTGGGCGCCACCGCAGGAACCGCCCTGAGTATCGCCCTGGTCTCGCGAGCGGCCGCTCCAGCTTCCGAAGGCGGCGATTGGAGGGCCCAAGCGTGGGATCCGGATCGCCCGTTTCGCATCGGCGGACGCCCCCTGCGAGTCCAGCCGGTCCTGATGTACCAAGTGCCCCGGAAACGCGAGGCGGCGTCATGGAAGTCCTGGGGCGGCGTGCAGACCGAGGAAGCCGCCGGGCAGGAAATCGAGCGGATCACCCGGGAGCTCAAAGCCCTGGCGGATCAGGCGGTCGGTCGCCTCGAATTCCTTCCGGCGGTCAAGGTCAGGTCGGTCGAAGAGGCAGCCGCCGTTCACCGGGCCGAGCGTGACGCCGATATCGTCTATCCGGCCACAGGGTCGGGTGACACCCTCCAGGCCTGCGTCACCAGGGATCATCCGGTGATTCTGTTCGTCCGCCATCGCAGCGGGCCAATCTACTACTGGTACGAGGCGCTCAGCAGCCGCTATCTGGCCACCGACGAGCCGGGGGCGGCTGGACCAGCCGCCCCCGCTCTCGGCAACCTGTCCGTGGATGATGTCGTGGTCGATGACATCACCGACCTGGCCTGGCGGCTGCGCGGGCTCTATGGCGCCAGGAACCTCCTCGGGACGCGTATCGTCGCCTTGGGCGGTCCTTGGGGCAAGTACGCCCCGGCCGCGCCCGACGTGGCCCGACAAAAACACAGGATCGAGATCGTCGAGACAACTTACCAGGATCTCGAGCCTCGGATTCAGAAGACCATGGCCGACACCGGCCGGATGTCACTCGCCGCTCGCTGGGCCGATCGGTTCTTGTCCCTGCCCGGCACGAAGCTGCAGACCGACAAGTCGTTCGTGGTCAATGCCTTCATGCTCTACGGCTTGTTCAAGGAGCTCATGCGCGAGAATGGGGCCGAGGTGTTCACGATCAAAGACTGCATGCGGACCATCATGCCCATGTCGCGCACGACTGCCTGTCTGACACTCGGCCTGCTCAACGATGAGGGACTGCTGGCCTTCTGCGAGTCGGATTTCGTCATCATTCCGGCCGGCATCCTCCTTCGGCACATCGCGGGTACGCCGGTGTTTCTTCACAACTCCACCTTCCCGCACAAGGGGATCGTAACCTGCGCCCACTGTGCCGCACCGCGGCGCATGAATGCCCAGCGCTACGAGCCAACTGCGATCATGACCCATTACGAGTCGGACTACGGCGCTTCCTCCAAGGTGGATATCCCCGAGGGCACCGAAGTCACCTTCATCGATCCGGAATACGCCACCGGCCGATGGCTCGGCTTCAAGGGCAAGGTCAGGGGCAACCCGCAGTACGAGATCTGCCGTTCCCAGCAGGATGTCGAGATTCTGGGGAATTGGAGAAGGCTGCTGACCGAGGTCCGCGATTCGCACTGGGTAATGGTCTACGGCGACCATCTCGACGCCGCCGGGTACGCGGCCCGCAAGCTGGGCATCAGGTGGGAGAGCCTGTCGGGAGCCTGAAAGCCGGGCGTTCGTCCCGCTCACCCGCCCCCAATTCTACCGCGGCATCCTCGTGTACTCCCCCAGCAGCCGGAGGTACTGCCGGTACTCCTCCAGCGAGACGCCAGGGGGCGTCTGGTGGTCGACGCTGGGGATGAATCCGCCGGTCCGCATCAGCGGCAGCAACCGCTCAAACTCGGCTCGCATGGCCGCTTCGCCCTGGTTCATGACCATCTTGTTGTAGTGGCCGATCATGGCCAGGTGGGGAAAGGACCGGCGCAGCTTCATGCCGTCCACCCCTGCTTGTCGCTCCAGGGGCAGTACGCCGGCCACGCCCATGTCCTGAAGCCATGGAACCAGAAGGGTGACATCGCCGTCCGTGTCGACGATCGGGACGGCGTTCATTTCGCGCATGGCGGGAACGAGTCTGCGGTAGTAGGGGGCCATGAAATCGTTGAACGTGGCCCGCGAGATCATCGGGCCATGGTTGTAGGACATGTCCTCCGCCAGGGTCATGAAGGTCGGCACGCAGGCTCTCGAAATCCGCTGGAGAATGCGGAGGTTGAAGTCCAGCAGGTCCTGATTGATCCGGTGGATCAGTTCCGGCTGGTCGTGGAATGCGTACATCAGCTTCTCGAAACCCATCAGGGTTCGGGGGAACCAGAAGAAGCCCTCCAACGTGACCCAGACCACGACCTCGCCTCGTGCCTGCCGGTCGGCCCACGGCCGCATCGATTCAATGGCGGCATCGTGTTCCGGAAACAGCCTCGGCCGGATGGCGAGGTAGTCGTCCATCGTGGCCACGACGCCTTCGACATGGTGCTGCGCGGCTTCGATGGTCTCCTCGGTGGTGCTGAACCAGAACTGGTAGTAGGGGTCTAGCCCGAAGTGCTGCGAGATCTCGAACACGCCGGTCAGCTCGGTCGGCAGTCCCTCGGAATGCCATCGATCGATGGTCAGATCCCACCACATGGCCCATTCCCACCGCGGCACCCGATCCACCGGCTGGAAACTCATGACCGCGCGGAAACGTTCAACGTGATTCACCGGAGTCTCCCTGACTGGAGCGTTCAACAGTCAGCATTCGGCCAGTCCCTGTCCCGTGCGGCCTCAACCGGCCGACGGGCCCACCGGCCATGGGGCGGATTCTGGGAACCCGGCAATGGCTCATCCCACGGAGGAACACGACTCAGCTGGCAGTCTGGGCGGCGGGCGGACGACGGGTGACCCCCAGCAGCTCCGCCCGGGCATCCTTGAGGACCTTGAAGGCAGCCTTCGGCGTCAGGTCGGCCTGCAGTAACCCCCCCGACGGAATCAGACCGGCCTCGCGATCGACCAGATCGAGCCAGGTGACGCTCTCGATGAACGGCTTGCTCAGCGCAATGGTGTAAAACTCCTTGGCCCACAGCGCCTGGACGTTCTCGTCCCACGGCGTCCGCCAGCAACCGCCGCTTCGCCCGTCGCTGAACGACCGCGACGGAACCTGAACCGCCGTGATGTGCACCGGCTTGCCAAGATTGCCGAGCCGGTCCAGCTTCTCGGAGATCTGGAACATGTCCCGCACAAACATGCCGTCCGACGAGGGGCCGAAGAGGAACTGGGCCCCAACCCCATCGAAGCCGATCCCACTCTGGACAACCATGTCCGCGTAGAGCATCGGCGGTATCGTCCTCTGATTCCGGGCATAGTACTCGCCCCAGGGGGCAACCAGATTGATCAGCGTCTGGGCCCGGGGGGCAAGCTGCTTCACCAGCGCAACCGTCACCCGGGTGATCTCCATCAGCTGCTCGAAGGAGAACTCGAAGGTGTTGTCCGCGTGCACGCCGCTGATCACATCCCACTGGTAGACGTAGTTGGCATACCGCTCAACCACCCGCCGCACGTGATCGAAAATCAGGTTGCGAACGGTCTCGAAGTCGGTCTCGTACATGCTCGCCCACGCCGGGATATTGGCCTCGCTGAAACTGACCAGCGGCCCTACCCGCATCGGGGTGCGGTGCTTGGCCAGCCACTCGATCCAGGCGTCAAACGGACGCCAGTTGAACTCCCCTTGCTTGGGCTCAACCAGACGCCAGGGAATGGGAAGGTAAACGTAGTCGCTGACCTCACGCAGCCGTTGACGGTACACCTCGGCCGAGTTGCCCAGGTCAACCGTGCAACCGATGGTCCGGCGGGTGAACGCGTGAACCTGCTTGCGGCGGGCAAGGAAGATGTCCGCGTGAAAATGACTGAGCTTCTCCCCTGCCAGAATGGCAGCCTGGAGCGCCTGCTCGGCCAACTGAGCCTGCTTGGCAGCCGTGGCCGCCTTGAGCGAGTCAACCATCAGATCCCGGGCCGCAGTGATCTCGTTGGCCACCGGCTCAACGCCCTCAAAATCAAACAAGCCCCAGTCTTCCCGCTTGAGATTGATACGCGTCAGACGGCCACGAGCTAACTCGAGAGACAGGTTGTACGGCTGATCCCGGTCCATCAGCCGGCTGGTCTCCAGCATCATCGTGCCGCAACCACGGACCGGCCAGACCAGAGAAAGAGCAGCGGGACCATCAGCCCGCTTCGCACAAATGACCTGAGAATCGCGAAACTCGAGCTCGGCGCGCAGAGGAACCCCATCACTGCCCACCACGTATGCGCCAGACAGATCCAGATCGCGAACGGCAGAGCCTTCACGGGTAACAGCAAAACGAAGCATGAGCGGTCCCGAAACTTTATGTATCGAAATATAACCCTAATGAGTCCGTGCAACGGCTCAGGCGATAATCGCAACCTGAAACCACGGAACCCGCTCATCAACTTATCGCTGTCGCCCCAGGGCGCTTCCACGTCCGAGGATGACATCTACCCACAGTCTATGGGATCCTGAGCGTCCCGACAAGAGCCACCCGGCATTGTTCCGCCAACTTCGGCAACCTCCCGGCCACACGCCGACTCACGCACCACGCGGCGACGCCCACCCCCAGCCAAGCTGCCTTGGCGGCACCTCGCTCGTCCGGCCTCCGAGACACGCACCCTCACTCCTCCCATCGGCTATTCCGGTGGCCAAGGTGCAGTTGCCGCCAACTTTCACATGGGGTGACTTACCCCGCCGCAAGAACCAGCCGCGAACAGACAGATCCAACATCCTTGCCGCTATGACCTTGCGACAGCTTCAGCAAGCGCCCCTCGGCCACATCAAGAACCACGTGACACGGACCCTGTCCGAATCGCGTCACACGATCCGAACTCGCGTATCGCTTCATTCAGACCCGCGGGCTCCTCAAAGAGATAAACGTGCCCACACCACGCTTGTTTCAGCCCACCCTGCGAACGAAATGCACAGACCCACACCCGTCTCCAGCCTCCACCTTCCCCAGGGCTCATGCTTGAGCCCCTCCTGCCGGGAAACGGCCGAGGCCAGCGACAAAAGCCACTGGCCTCGGCCGATGGTCGCAAGATCCAGGGCCGGCCGGCGGTCATCACGGGCAACTCGCCACCGCCCCCACGTTGTTCCTGACCTGCGTCATGTCCAGTACGTTGATCCTGCCGTCTGCATTCACGTCCGCCCGAAAAGTGGCGGCCACGACCGGCCCGCCGATCGCGTTCCGCACCCGGGTCAGGTCGAGCGTATTGACCTTGCCATCACCACTGACGTCACCGGTCAACGAGAGAATGCTGATCTGATTGACGCCCTCCAGCGGCTCGCCTCCTGTACTGGTCACACCGTCAGGGCCGTTGGCCACGGTCAAGGTCGCACAAGCGGCCCTCGGAACATCATGCATCAGGATGGTCAGCGCATTGTCCACGACCAACAGGCTGTCAATCACACCCGCGCTCGTCGTCACCTCATCTCCAATGTCCAGCGAGCCATCACCGGGGACGATATCCTGGTTGAAAGTCAGCACCACCTTGGTCGGCCCGCCGACACGATCCTCGATCCCGTACGGGGGCACCGGCGACCACGGCAGCTCAATGCCGAACTCGCCCGCCGTCCCGTGAGTCTTGTACGAGACCGCACTGATCAGATGAAGCGGCTTGCACGGATCAGGAACTTGCGTCACGGGAGTGAGCAGCTCAAAGGCCATGTTGATGCGATGATCGAACGGGCACACCGGCTTGACGTACGACCACGGCCCATACAGCCATCGCGGTCCCGGCGGACATTCACTCAACGGCGGGCACGGGCTCTGCACCGGCTCACCCAGTGAGATCGCGGTCTGAACCGCCGGGCGGATACCCTTCTCGATCGACGTGGCGTGCCATCCCCAGAAATCGCCCAGAGCCACGTTGTTGGAGAATACTCGCTCGCAACAGACCGCCGACGCACCGCCCAGCCAGCGGACCCCCACGACCGCTTGGATGTTCAAGGCATACCAGAAGCAATGGTGCTCGGCAAACGCATTGGGGCGCGCGGGGCAGCGATCGACGCCCGTGGCCGGCAACCGCGGGTCCGGATGGCTCTGAATCAGACAGCACTGGCTCAAGTCCACGTAGTACTCGAATACCTTGTGCCCGTCACAAGGCACGATTTCCGTCAGGTTGATTCGCACGGCGCCACGCGGCGCAAAATAGAGGCCCAGGGCCGGACGCTTCGGGTTCCCACCCGCAACCTGCTTCAGCACCAGCGGCAGGTGAAAACTGATCAGCCAGCCGTCGATCTGGTAGGGCGGTTGATCGAAACCACCAAACTCCCGCGGCACGTATTCCTCGTTGAGGTAGGAGCCCCACCATCGAACCGCCGAGATCGGCCGCCCGTCGGAACGGAAGTCATCGGCCACATCCACGTTGGGCTTCTGGATTCCGTTCGGACTGATCCAGAGATTCGACGGAATGTCTTCCCGCTCCGGCGTCGGCGGCTGACTGAACTTCGGAACACCCTCCTGGCCGCAGGTCACCGTCGCACAATCACTGCCCGGCCCTTGTGAAATGCCTCCCTTCTCCTTACAGACCGAAACCGGCAGGTTGTCACATGTGCCGTCGGGAAGGCAACAGGCCTGACATTCAGGGTTCGCGATATGCACGCACCCGCCGGTGGCAGGATCACACCGATCGATCGTGCAGAAATCCCCATCATCACAATCGACGGGCTCATGCACACACTGCCCGGTGTGCGGGTCACAGTAGTCCTTGGTGCAGGGGTCACCGTCATCACAGTTGACCGCAATGTGAACGCAGAAATCCGGGCTCGCAGGATCGCAGAAGTCCAGGGTGCACGGATCACCGTCGTCGCAGTTGATGGGCTCATGAAAACATTTCCCCGTGGCTGCGTCGCAGTAGTCCTTGGTGCACGGGTCACCATCGTCGCAGTTCAGATCGCTTGTGCACCCCCCCTGGTCACACGGTGTCCCCGGAACGCACTGACTGCCCGGCCCCTGGGGCGCCCCACCGTGCGCGGCACACATGCCCGCCGGCCAGATGCCAAAACACAAACCGTCCAGGCAACACGCCTGCAGGCAAATCTCAGGATTGTCGCAGGAGGATCCGGGCCCCTGCGGCACGCCGCCCAACTGCAGGCATTCGGTCGGCAATAGCATGTGGCATCCGTCGCCGAGACAACAGGCCTGCGGGAGTTCCTGCCCGCTCATGCTCGCGAGGCAAGCGAACAGCCCCCCGCCAATACAAACCGCTTGAATCATCAATCGACACCTGACTCCAGACATGGTCCAATCCTCCTTGTCATACCTGACAGAACGATCACACAAACAACGCAACCCCTTCACTGAACGCGCGCTATCTAAGACCGCGGCCACCTGAGAGTGACCGCCTGAACGACAGCACACGCGCATCCAAAACCGGGCCGCCCACCCGGACAGCCCGGCATCCAGAATCCACTATCGTTTTGTCACGCTCGTCACCCCTCTCCGGCAAGAGGGTGAAACTCGGCGCCGCAAACGGCTGCGGCCGGGGAGAAAGTGCCTGTTCCTCTATAGGGGCTCTCAGCCGATCTGACCAATCGGAGTGACGCAGAATTCTAAAAAACGCCAATCACCGGGCCGTCAGGTTCGGGACCTGGCAGGCAACAAGCGCATCGCGGAAGCGACATCCCGGCCCGGACCATCACATCGCAGACGCACAGGCTGGCCGCAACACCGCGGCCATGCAGTCTCGGGATGTGACGCGGCAAGATCCGTCATCGGTCGACAAGTCTCGGCACAAGGTGCTGCCGCGCCGCACCATCGACGGTGACTTCGTAAACCAGCGAAGCCTCCCGAGGCGGGAGCAACCCGAGCTTCGCGGAACGCGGCAAGTCGGAGACAATCCACACCGCGGCGAAGACCATTCGCCGCCCCTGTGTCCGGACGATCACCGTCGGGATTCGACCCGAGTCAGGCCGGTCACTGGCCGGGTAATCCAGCAGGATCACGTCCTGAACCCCGGCCGACCCCATGTGCAGTTGGAGCAGAACCTCTCCGTTCCCCCACCGGAGTTCGATCGCACCGGAAGGAACGAACGCCCGACCATTCCGCAGCCATCTCCACGCACCCGCTTTCGGCAGTGCGAACGGGCGGCACCGCTTCTTCAACTCCGGGTCAAGCTCATCCGGGGCCTTCGCCCCCTCATCCATCGCGTGCACAACCCAGTCGATCTGCCGCTCGCGACCTCCGCAGTCGACCTGAAAAACATCCAGCACGTAGTCCGCGGCCATGGCCACGGTCCGCATCTGCCGCACGCCCTCGTACAGGAGCCCCTCGTCGTCGCACGCACTAACCCGCTTCTCGTCCCGCAGATCGCGAAACTCCACCAGCCGGAGAAGCCGTCCGGTCCCGCGCTGGTCCTGACCGTCGATCATGACCGTGTTCTGGCTCAGCCCTCCACGGTTGAGCTGCCGCTGAATCTCGGAACTGAATGCGTGCGGCGTCGTGGAGATGCCCTCGACATCCGGAATCAGCAGCCGCTTGCGGCCAAACAGCATCAGACTGAGCTTGTCCGCATTGGAGTGAACACCAGAGCGGTCGTAGGTCAGGAACGCACAGCGAGCGTCCGAATCCCAGTAAGACGCGCCCTCGCTGGAACGAAGAAATGCGTAACCGTGCTCCGGCCGGAGCAGGCTGCGAATCGCCGGAGCTGGAACATCGGCCGGCAGCGCCGGAGCAAAAACCGCGTCGATCCCTCGCCTGTCGTTGTGCCGGAGCAGCCACGCGTGTTTCGGGTCGCCCCATGCAGCCCACGCCACCTCGTACGAAGATGCCTCCCACAGACGCACACGCCGCCCATACGCGTCCCCAATCGGCGGAATCAGACCGTCCGCCGCCAGAACGTCGAACATCGCGTCATAGGCCTGCTTCAACGTGCGCCCGTTCGCCCCGACGATCTCCAGAATCGAAGGCTGGAATCCCACTCGTCGCTGGCAATTCCCGAAAACGAGCATCGGATCGACCGCCGCAAACTGATAGATCAGACTGCTCTCACACCACAGCCCGTTGTCCAGCAGACCTTCCTCCAGCAGCGAAACCATTCCCCGCCGGCCGTGCAGGCAGTACTCGACCATCTCCGGCCGACCATAAAACAGGCCCAGCAGCCCAAGCATGGCCTTGTGCCAGGCCAGATGGTTGTTCAGCCCACCCCCAATGCCGTTGTCGATCCAATACACGTCGTTCCGGGCAACCGCCCAGGCCAGACGGGCCATCATCGCATCCAGCGCCGCCCGCTGTCCGGAGCCGAGGCGATCGAACAACACGTCGTAGGCCTTCAGGGCATGAATCCCCCACCCAGCATAGTTCATGCCCACGTCGTAATGCTCCGCCCGAAAAGAGTACCCAGCCAAGTTCATGAGCATGGCGGTCGCCCGCTCGGCATACCGCTCTTGGCCGGTCAGCAGCCACGCCGTGGCCAGAGTCGCCGCCCCATGGGCGTAATTCGTGGGTTCAATGCACGTGTGAACGTAGACCTCGGGATAGGTGGCCTCCCATGGCTTGGTGGCCGCCTCACCCCACCAGCCCTCGTCCAGCGGCTTGATCTCAGCCTCGAGCTTCGGGTCAGCCATGGCCAGAAACCGCAGAAGCACATCGCGACCACCGCCATCTTCCGCCGTCCGGCGCCTCCCTCGCTCAACCTCGGCGGCGGTGAAGAACAGCCTCGGGTGACCACCGGGAGCGGCGTCGGCCTCCAGCCGGCCGATCTCGAAGGGCAGCCCCTGGATCGCTGGAACCGACTGGCCAACAGCCAGACAAGCCTCAGCACCCCCGAAAGCCAGGAGCAGACCCCAGCACGTGGCAACCAACGGCCTCAATCGCATGGCCGCAGTCTCCACCCTCCCTCGGGAACCTGTCAAGAGGCGATGCAGCAATCGCAAGCCGCCGACCACTTGTCCCACGCCAACCCGCTCCGCCAAGCCGGCCCTCGCCGGGACACCCGACACGATGTGAATACGGAGGAAAACCGCCCCCTGCCAGCCTCCCCAACACCACGCCCGACGGTTGGGTTCGTTTCGCCATGCGGTTGCATTCCTGTCACCATACAATTGCCCTCGTATCGCCAGACAATTGGCTTCGTTTCGCCAGACGGTTGGATTCGTTTTGCCAGACAATTGGCTTCGTTTCGCCGAACGGTTGGATTCGTTTCGCCAGACAATTGGCTTCGTTTCGCCAGACGGTTGGATTCGTATCGCCAGACAATTGGCTTCGTTTCGCCGAATGACTTCCGAGCCCCGTGCGGGACCCAAAGCCCTTGCCTCACGTCAGCGACGGCAGCGGACGGAGCACGGTCTCGGGACACTCGACGGGCAGAACAACGGTGAAGCGGGAACCCTTGCCCAACTCGCTGTCCACTCGGATCGAGCCCCCAAGCATGTGCACGAGCTCCTTGCTGATCGCCAGACCCAGGCCGGAACCGCCGTGCTCGCGAGTCACCGAGGAGTCGAGCTGGCGAAAACGTTCGAAAATCCGCTCCTGGTCCTCTGGGGCAATGCCCGGACCAGTGTCGGCCACCGACAGGCGAACCGACTTCACGCCGTCCTGGGGAGCCGCTTCCATCCGGATGATGCCCCCCTCCGGAGTGTACTTGATGGCATTGCTGAGCAGGTTGTAGAGCACTTGGCGAACCTTGCCCGCGTCCGAGTTCATCATCGGCAGCCCTTCGTCGAGCTCGATCGCCAGAGTGAGCTGCTTCTTGTCGGCCAGCGGACGAGTGAAGTCGGCCAGCCCCTCGCAGATGTCCTGCAGGGCAAAACGCGAACGGTGCAGCTCGACCTTGCCGGCCTCAATCTTGGCCAGCTCCAGCAGATCGTTGATCAGGTCGAGCAGCATCCGCCCGCTGACCAGGATGTTGTGAGCGTAACGATGCAGCCGGCTGCGGTCCACCTCGCCCTCACCCTGCGACGAGTCGCGAAGCAGATCGGCGAACCCGATGATCGAGGCCAGCGGAGTGCGCAGCTCGTGACTGACCACCGCCAGAAACTCGCTCTTCAGCCGGTTGGACTCGTACAGGGCCACGTTGGTCTCGGCCAGTTCGCCCAGCCGGGTATCCAGCGAGCGGTTGATCGTCTCCAGCTCGACCCGGGCTCGCTCGAGCTGGCTGAGCATCTCGTTGAACGCCCCGCCAAGGTTCTCAAACTCGTCGCCAGTGTTGATCACCGCCCGGGCGTTGAGATTGCCGCCGGCAATGTCCTCGGCCAGCACGGTCAGATCGCGCACCGGCGCCAGAATGAACTTCTGAACGATCAGATAAAACACCAGAATCGCCAGGAACCCGGCGATGAAACCGGCCAGAATGATCACCACCCGAATCCACATCAGGGCGGCATCCGAACGCGCGGATTCCAGGTTCATCTCCACCAGGCCCAGCAACGGGCGGCGACCGGAACCGGTGTCCTCCCCGCGGACCGCCAGGATCACCCGGTAGGTGGTCGACCCGCCCGGGCGGCGCTCAGGCTGCTGCATCTCCTGCAGCGCCTCTTCCTTGGTCATCGCCTCCACGCAGCGCCGGCGAAAATCGTCCAACACCAGCCCGGTCGGCTGAAGCGTCCGGATGGCCTTCCGCCCGGCGGCCACGAGACTCGATACCCCCCGCTGCTGCCACTCGTCGGGAATGAACCTCCATCCACCCGCGGCCAGCCCAACGCCGGGCGGCGGCCGGACATGACGGCGAACAGCCTTGACCGCAGGATCCATGACCCGGGCAATGCCGGACAGTGGGGCCAGAAACGACTCCACGCTCACCGGACCCGGCAAGGCCGGCGGCAGCTGCAGCAACACCGGCTTCTGGGCGGGCAGGTTCAGCGACTTGGTGTTGTCGTCCCACCATTGATTGAGCCGGGTCTGCTGCTGGCTCCAGTTCGTGCTCGTCGGGTCCAGAAGAGCCCGGCCCAGAACGGCCAGATGCCGGGCCCGCTGAATGTTGCGGTCGTGCACGAACGTGGCCAGCGAGTACCAGGGCACGAACAGGGCCGAACCGATGATCAGCGCTACGGCCATGCCGAACAGGAGACGGCACTTGGCGGCCAGTGATAGCGAGAGCATCCCGTGTCGAGCCATTCAGGGAATTGTACCGGCCACCATGAGATGCGTCATCGGGAAAGCAGAAACAAGTGCGGGGCGCGGTCACAGAGCCCAAACCCGTGAGTGAACAGAAAAAAAAGGAGTGATCAGCCCTGACCACGCGCCCAAAAGACCAGGAACCGGCGAACCAGGTCCACCCGCGATTCGAGACCAATCGCTCGCCGTCGACCACTCGCCTGCGGCCGCCGCTTACAGTAGACTGCCCGGCCTATGGTCACGCGGCGAACGGTGGCGGCATGGACGACATTCCTGACCGTGGCGGCAGCGCTCGGCAGCACACTGGCCTACGCGGCCTACTACCGCAGCGACCGGTACCGCCGGAGCGTGGAAGCGGACCTGACCGACTTCTTCGGACTGCCCTTCGAAGTGGGCGGAATCCAGGCCCACAGCTTCACCGCCCGGCGACTCATGAACGTCCATGTCTGGCTGCCCGAGCACCGGGCCAGGATCTTCAGCGCCCCGCTCATCCTCTGGGACAAACGCGACCCGGAAGGCCAGGGCGGCGCAGGCATCCATGTCCACCGTGCCGCCTGGTCGATCGGATCGGAAGACTGGCGATCCGACGACTATATGCAGGTTCTTCGAGCCAGCCTGGCCCACAACTTCAACCAGCTCAACCTCCGCCAGGTGAGGTTCCATGGCGCCCGGATCGACTGGCCGCGACGAGATTTCCACCTGGCGGCCGAGAACGTGAACGGCCGGGTCACGTTCGCGACCGACGGCAAGGGCCAGGCGGAGCTCAGCTGCACCTCGCTCAACGGCCAGCCGGTTTCCGACCCGATCCGGATCCGGGCCCGGATCGACCCCGAGGCCGAGGAGTTTCTGCCGGAGGTCACCCTGCACGTGCCCCACGTGCCACTGACCGGACTGGGACTCGGCGGACTGGTGGCATCCCCCGTCACCCAGGGCTCATTCAGCGGCGAGATGACCGTGCGGCAGGCGTCGGCCGGCGACGAAGTCCAACTCGTCGGCGCGGTCCGCGACGTCCGGCTGGAGGAGTTCACGCCCCGGCTGCCGGGCGGAGCCGTCCCGGCGGTGGTCACCCTGGACATCCAGGACGCCCTCATCCGCGACCGGCAGCTGGTACGACTCGAGTTCACCGGACAGATGCGCCAACTGGGAATCGAGCAGCTGCTCTCTCGCTGGTCAATACCACCCATAGGGGGCGAAGGACGCCTCAACGTCTACCGCGGACTCGTCACCGACGCCGGCATCGAGGACCTGCGGCTCGACGGACAGTGGGACGGGGCCTCCCTGGACAAACTGGTCAACGCGGCCTTGGGACGCGGCGGCCTCAACGGAACCCTGAACGTACGCATCAACTCGCTGATCATCGCAAAGAACGAGATCGTCACCGCCGACGTGGACGTGACCGCTCGACCGCCCAGGAACGGCAAGGGCACCCTGAGCAAGACGTTCCTGACTTTCCTGATGGAGAAACTCCTCAACAAGGCCATCCCCCAGGCCGCCCTGGCATTGCTCCCGGAGGAAGTGGAATACAGCCGCATGGGCGCCAAAGTGCTGGTCGACCGCCGGCGAGTGCGAATCCTCGGAACCCAGGCGGCCACCGGGAAATCCCTGCTGACCATCCCCCTGGCCGGACACGATCTTCCCGCCGTACCCCTGGACGTGAGCCTCGAACTGGGCCCGCTCACCGAAAACGTGTGGCCGAACCTCAAGGTCCTGGCCGAACGTGCCAAAGAGGGAATAAGACGCCCAACTACTCAGAAAGGAGGTATAGAGTAGCAAAAGGCGGTCCGCGCCACGCCCCGGGACGGCGACAGCCCCGAGGACCGAAACCCACCCCCCGACCGGCTGACGCATCCTGCCTCCCGGACCCGCCCTTCCCCTGCCCCCGGGCTGACTGCCCGCGGCTACTGAGCCGGAGGAGTGAGAGCGAACTCCCAGAGAGTCGGACCTTCCGTGGCCTCGGTAATGTTCAACCGCACGTGCCGGGCGGTCACCGGCGCGAACTTGAGCCGGCAGCGACGACCGATCGTCGTCCCGGTCGCGAACGTCCGCCAGCTGTCACCGTCCTTGTACTGGAGCTCGAACGCCCGAACACGCTCGTAGGCCTCGCGCAGGGTCGCCCGGTCAAAGGTCTTGGCCTCGCCCAGATCCACCTCCAACCAGGCGGAGTGGGTGCCCGCATCCGTCGCCCAACGCGTGGCGTCATTCTCGTCCACGGCCTTGTCCGGCCCGTGCGCGTCGCTGTTCTGAAAGACGTTCGATGCAGTGGCCTTCTTGCCGGTGGTCAGCGAAACCCCGCCCGTCGCCACCGGAGCAACATCGATCGCCGGACAGGCCAGCTCGAGCACCACAATGGTGTCCGGATCCCTCCGATCGGCGGCCCGCACGCCGACGGTGATGCCCTTCTCGCCCTGCTCGACCGTGACCGTCCCGCCGCCGAGCAGGGAACTGGCCACGATCCTGGCCGGGATGGCCGGCAGGACCAGCAGCTCCTCGCCGTCCGGCCACTCGAGCACGTGAAGGTAGACCTTCTTGCCCCGATGAGTGCTCGCCCCCCAGAGGCCAGGCATGAACGGCCCGCCCCGTGTGCCATAGACGGCCTCCCCCGCAGCCTTGAGCCATTGGCCTATGCCCCGCAGCACTTCCACCTGCCGGGGCTCGATCTCTCCCGAGGGCATCGGCCCGACGTTGAGCAGCAGGTTGCCGTCGCCGCCGGCACAACGGACCAAAGTGTGAACGCATTCCTTGAGCGATTTGAGGTTGTCGTTGGGCTTCCATGCCCACTGCTGGCATATGGTGATGCAAGACTCCCAAGGCCTCTTGATGTCGAACCGGCCGATGGTCTGCTCGGGCGTGCCGAAGTCGCCCGGCAGACCCGCCCGGTTGTTGAGCAGGACGTGCGGCTGGAGGGTGCGAATCACCTTGAAGAGGTTCTCGGAGTCCCAGTCCTTGGCCGTGCCGCCCAGCCCGTCGAACCAGATGATGTCCACCCGGCCGTATCGGCTGCACAGCTCGCGGAGCTGACCGTGAAGATACTCGATGTACTTGGCGTGCTCGGCCGTACGGTAGTTCGGGTGATGCCAGTCCGGCGGCGAGTAGTAGAAGCCCAGGCGCATCCCGGCCTGGTGACAGGCCCTGGCCAGCTCGGCAACAATGTCGCGGCCGAACGGCGATTCCGGGCTGGTGATCTTGTAGTCGGTGAGCTTGGAGTCGAAGTTGGTGAAGCCGTCGTGGTGCTTGGTGGTGAAGACCAGGTACCTCATGCCCGCGTCCTGGGCGATCCGCACCCACTCCTCGGCGCTGAACTTGACCGGGTTGAACTTCTTGTAGAGATTGTCGTAAACCTCGAGCGGAACCTCACCCTTGCCGCCGGTCCCGCGTCGCTCGCCGCCGCGCGACCAGCCGATCTCGGTGCCCTGCAGGCTCACCGGCCCCCAGTGCACGAACAGGCCGAACCGCGCCTCGCGCCACCACTGCATGTCCTGGGGACTGGCCCGCAAGTATTCCATGGCCTCCTGGGTCGCGGCCGGCGGGGCATCCGCACCCACCAACCTGCCGGCGCCGACCATCACCAACAACGCCGCCGAGACGATGCTCATCTTCTTCATCCGTTATGCCTCCTTATAGAGTGATTCAGGGTTCATTGGCCAACCGGATGTTGTCCAGGTAGCTCGCCGCCTTCTCCCTGCCGTTGCTCACAAAGCCAAGCCATTCAAGCCGTGCGAAACCGGGGCTGCCGTGGGCCAGGCCGGCGAACCGCTTCGGCTGCTGATCCGGCAGCGTCACGCTCAATGTCCACTTCCCGTCGGCCTTCGGACCGAGGCCCGCGGCCATCTCGAGGTGGACCCACCGGCCGATCGGCCATTCGACAAGTGCTTCGCCCCCGGCCTGCAGCTTGCCCTCCCGGATGGACAAAGTCGGCCCGACGCGGTATGGGCTCGCCGCGTCTCGCCACTCGATGTATACGACCGCTCCGGGATCGGTCCGCAGATCGCAGCTCATCCGCGTCACGCCCGCCGTGTGGCCCGGAGCATAGTGAAAATGCGGCGAGAAGTCGTGCTGCAGGCCACGGGCGTCGGTGATCTTCAGGCTTCGCTTGCCCCCCCGAGCGGCCTCCTCGGTCACGCCGATCGAGTCACCCTTGTTCTCAGTCTGAACCGTGGCCAGCGGCACCGGCAACCCGACGGACACATCCTCGAAATCCTCGTCAATCGACAAGGGCGGCCGCGGCGGCGGATCGGCCGCCCATTCCACCTCGGGATAGCTGATCGCTTTCGCCTTCCGGACCCACGCCTCGTCGCCATAGACACCCGCCCTGCGGTAGTCGAACGCCTTGAAGCCGATCCTGGCCGCCGGCGATCCGTCCCGGAGCCGAAAGTCGCGGCGCTCGGCATCAACGAACAGCGGATCGGCCACCACCGAGCCCGCGTCCTGCCCCGTCGCCTGCCACTGCTCCAGCGTCTTGCCGGCGAAGGTCACCGGCTTGCCCGAGGCGTCCCAGTAGAGGTTGCGCTCGGTCTTGACGTTGGCATCATTCCACTTGCCGCTCAACAGGTCGCTGGTGTCCCAGTACACGATATTGCCGACCAGGGTGAAGGACAGATGCTCCTCGACGCGCGATCGCTGAATCTGCCCGTCCTTGCTCAAGGCCAGGATGTTGTTGCGGATCACGTTCTCCCTGCCGTAATGCTGATGGTAGCAGCCGGTGTTCACGTTGTAGACCAGGTTGTTCTCGAGGACGATCCCGGTGCTGCCCTCGTCGTTGTAGAGGCCCCAGCCGCCCCGACCATACCGGTCGTAGGAGTAGACGTCGTGGATGACGTTGTTGCTGACCGTGGTCCCGGGCGAGATGCCCAGCGTATAAACCCCGCCCATGTCACTGAGAATGCCCCAGCCGATGTGGTGGATGTGGTTGAAGTCGATGGTGTTGTGGTGGGCCAGGCTCTGGCCGTAGCCCCAGGTCCAGCCGGCGGAAACGCCGGTGTAGCGCAGGCCGCTGATGTCGTTGTGGGTCACTTGGTTGTGGGGGCTCTGGCCGATCCATACACCGACCGCGCCCATCAAGATCTGGCCGGCCGATCGAATGATGTTGTTGTCCACTACGATGTGGTCGGTGCGCAGCGGTCCTTCTGGGTGAATCGTCGCCTCACCGATCCGCACCCCGCCCGCCCCGAGGTCGTACAGCTCGTTCCGCACGATCCGGCAGTGGGAACATCCCTGCCGCATCCAGATGCCGTACAGGCCGACGTGCTCGATCGCGCAGTCCTCGATCGCCACCCCGCGGGCATGATCGGCGGTGACCACGCCGGCGATGGCGGCGGCGGCCTGAGAATCACTGTGGCCCTGCGGTTCGAGGGCAAAGCGGGCGTGGCGGAAAGTCAAGCCCCTGAAGTGCACGTGCTCGACCTTGCTGTCGGGCTTGCCCTGGATGAGGAGGAACTGATCGGCCAGCGGGGCAACGACCGTGACCTTGGCCGGGTCCTCGCCGGGCAGCGGCCTGTAAGACAGCGTGCCGTCGCGATCGAGGAACCACTCGCCGGGCTCGTCCAGAGCCTCCACAAAGTTCTCCAGGTGATACCGCTGGTGCGGCCCGAGCCACTGAAACGCCCAGCGGGCCGGGCCGGTGGTGATCACCGTGTTCTTCTTCGCGTGGACGGCCGCCAGCCTCAGATGGGACACCTCCCACGAATGATAGGCGACCAGATCAACGTCCTGAAGCTGCTCGGCGTGCTTCCCGACCAGCGAGCGAATGTCCTCGGGGCGGGCCACGAATGCCCGCCGGCTCAGGTCGGCCGGCTGACCGGTGAGCGGGTCGATACCCTTGTCCACCCGCAACACGGTGTAGTAGTAGCCCTTGTTCGGTGATCGGGCCCGGGTCGCCCGCCGGCCGTCGACGAAGAGTTGCTCGAAGTAGAACCTACCTTCCCTGACACCCGGGACCTGAACCGTCCAGACACCGTCGCGACCGACTTTGAAGCCGGTGAGTCGCCGTCCGCCGTCGAATACCGGCCGGGCCCCCTCCTGCGCCGCGTAGATGATCGGCGCCGCTTCCGTACCGCCGTCACCGGCCTCGAGCACCAGCGCTTCGGTCATCGGATAGGTTCCCTCGGCCACCAGCACTTGAACGGGCCTCGCCGGGGCACCCTTCTCCTTGAGTCTGCGGATTGCGTTTCGGGCCCCCTGAAGTGAGGCCAGCGGCCCGTCGGTCTTGCCGAGATTGGGGTCCGCGGATGCGCCCGACCAGGCGTCGTTGCCGACCGGAGAAACGTGGAGCGTATTTGCGGAAGAGGAGACGCCCGCGGCCAGAAGCACCGTTCCTGCCATCGCGACGGAGAGAAATCTGGAATGCACCATGACGTGTGTTCTCCCTGCTGAAGCAAGTTCGCCCACCGACCGAGGCGCTCGGGGACTGCCGATCAGGGTCGTCCTTCGGGATCATATCTCCCCCGCGGATACAGAGCCAGTGTGATCCAAGGTCGAAGGGTCCCGGAGGACTGGCCCCATCACTACCCGGACGGTTACCATGGTCCGAACCGCTCCGCGGAATGATGGACGATGCCGCAGATGGCCGGAGGAATCGACGATGACACGTGAACAAGCCTGGGGGCTGCTGAACGACTACACCAAGTCCGAGTCCCTGCTCAAGCACGCCTTGGCGGTCGAGGCGGCCATGGGATACTACGCCCGGCTGCTCGGTGAGGATGTGCATACTTGGCGGGTCGTCGGGCTGATCCATGACTTCGACTACGAGCGATGGCCCCAGCAGCCGGAGCACACCCGTGAGGGCGCCAAGATCCTGCGGGCGATGGGCGTGAGCGAGGAGGTCGTCGGAGCCGTTCTCTCTCATGCGGAGACCAATCGCGCCGAGTACCCGCTCGATCGCCCGATTCGCAAGGCCCTATCGGCGGTAGATGAACTGTGCGGCTTCATCACCGCCGTGGCCTACGTCCGTCCGGAGAGACTGGCCGGCATGACACCCAAAAGCGTGCGCAAGAAGATGAAGACCCCCGCATTCGCGGCGGCCGTGAGCCGCGAGGACATCAGCCGGGGCGCGGAACTCATGAACCTCGATCTCGACCAACACATCGCCAACGTGATCGCGGCCATGCAGGGCGTGGCCGGTGAGTTGGGGATGGGCGCGGGTGTTCCGTAGGATTCCGGCTCAGAGGATCCCGCCCCGCGCTGCGGCCGTAGCCGGTCAAGGCGTCACGTCTGGCGAGGTGGTTCGGGATCGACAGGGTGGCTCGGTGAAGCTGGCCGGAATTCGCCGGGAGCGAAGCAGACTCGGCCCTCGGTCGCTGCGTCGATTCAAGCCCCCCGATGAAGGGCTGCCTTCCTTTCCACACCGGCACGTTCTCAAGACGACGGTGTTGCAGGGGCGGTATCGCCTCCGGACGAAATCGGTCATTTCTGTTCGCGAAGACCACCGTCAGTTCTATTGCCCTCGCGCCGGTGCCTGGGGATCGCCGTCACGATTCGGTGGAGTTCCGGGCGAGGGGACGCCTGCGCCAGGCGGACCGTCTGGCGAGGTCGCCGCGGCGCTTGCACTCCGAGCCTGATTCCCGGCCAGGTCGGCATGGGTGCCGCTGAACCCAAGCGTGCCGCGGTCGGCACGCGCTTCCGGGCCGCAGGGGGCGCCGCATTCCGGGCAGCGGCCGAACTCGTAGGAAGCCCGCAGATCATAACCGCATCTGCGGCAATGGCCCTTGGGGTACTCCTTGCCGACCCACCACCACTGGATGAGGTGCACGACCAGCATATAGGCGCCCAGGGTGATGTGCAGGAGAGTCCCCTGCACCAGGGTGATGACCAGGGTCACGAAGAAACCGCGACCGCCGCTCATCGCAGGGATCCTCGGGTTCATCACGGCCTCAACCAGACTGACGCTCACGATTCCTGGAACCAGATCCAGGGCCATTCCCAACGGGACGATGGCAGACACCACCACCCGAGTGAAGTAGCCGATACGAAAGGTGCGGTCTGTCAGTCGGGAGGTCCGCCAGCGGGCCACGGCCGAGGTGCCGCTCACCATGGTGTACATGGCGACAAAAAGCGCCACCCCGACGACCATGCCGGGGGTACTGAACTCGGACCGCGCCCAGACAAAGCTGGGGATCGCAGTGATTCCGCAGATCATCGTCCATAGCACTGCCCGAGCGAGGATACCCCGCAGGGAGTTGTCGACCTGGAACGAGTCGTCATCCATTGAGCAACACCTTCCTCGCTTCTCCGGAACGTCCCCACTGCCACGCACGGATTCCAGCCATCGTAGCCGCGAACAGGTCGGGTGGACAATCCGCCGCCCGATGGTATGGTAAGGGGGCGGAATCACGGGAATTGACGCTCTTTCCCTGGAGGTAGACGACATGATCAAGTGCATCAGCTACTGGGCGAACAAGGACGGTCAGGCCGGTACGCATCCGATCGACGACGCCCTGGCCTGCACCAAGAAGGCCGGATTCGCGGGCATGGAGCTGTGCGTGGGAACCGACGGCGTGCTGACGCCGGGCACTTCGCAGGCCGCGTGCACCGCGATCCGCAAGCAGATCGACGCCGCCGGGCTGGTGGTCGAGACGCTGGCCAGCGGGATGAGTTGGGGCTTCAACCCGGCCAGCGACGACGCCGGGATCCGCAAGAAGGCCGTCGCCCTGCACGCCGACGCCCTGCAGCGAGCCGCGTGGCTGGGGTGTAAGGCCATGTTGTTCGTGCCCGGCGTGGTCAAGAGCCCGCTCAGCCCGGACCTGATCCGGTACGATGTGGCCGTTCAGCGGGCCCGGGAAGCGGTGAAGCAGTTGCTCGACACTGCCGAGAAAGTCGGCGTGGACCTGTGCGTCGAGAACGTGTGGAACGGCCTGTTCTATTCGCCACTGGAGTTCCGCGATTTCGTGGATTCGTTCAGCAGCAAGCGGCTGGGCATCTACCTCGACGTCGGCAACCTGCTCGGCTATCAGCAGCATCCGCCACACTGGATCGAATTGCTCGGCCAGCGGATCCGCCGGGTGCACGTCAAGGACTTCCAGGATGCGTTCGGATTCCTGGGTGCGTACTCCTTCTGCGCCCTGGGCGCCGGTCAGGTGCCCTGGCAGGCGGTGATGGCCGCCCTGCGGGGCGTAGGCTACAACAGCACCCTGGTGGCGGAGATGATGCCGTGGGATCCATCGCTGCTGGTTCGCACCAGTGCCGCGATGGACGTGATCATGGCCATGTAGCGGTCACGGGGCCTGGGCCGGCGACTTGATCCAATCGAGCGCGAACCGGGCGTAGGCGATTCGGCCGTAGGGCTTCTTCTCGCCGCGTTCATACAGGCATCCGACAGTTCCGTCGGGGAATGCGGCCAGGGCCGAATAGGCGGCGGGCCCCGACCAGAGCTCCTTGGAGGCAGCCCAGGTCTCGCCCCCGTCGTTGCTGAGTCGGATGGTGAGCTTCTCGCGCTTGGTGCTGGCCGGATTGGCGAAGATCAGGGTATTGGCGGCTGCGCCTGCACCGGTGTGCCGCACCAGGCTGGCCTGGCAGATCGGCTCAATCAAGGTCGGATCGTACCGGAAGTCAGCCCAGTTGAGGCCGCCGTCGCGGCTGATGGCGATCGCACGCTGATAGGTTTCGCCGACCCCCCGGCGGCAGTTGCGCATGTTGAGCATGAGCGAGCCGTCGAGCCGTTCGACGACCTGGCATTCGTTCACCCTCCGATCGACGATGCCGCCGATCTTCCAGGTTGCGCCGTGATCGTCGCTGTAGATGACATGGGAGCGGGAGTTGTCCTTGGCCCCGGCCGGTGTGTGATCACAGGGGATGACCATCCGGCCACTCTTGAGCTGGATTCCGCAACCGGGTCCGGTGGCGTACCAGGTCCACTCGGGCCTCTTGGCGGTCGCGGTGATATCTTCTGGTTTTGTCCAGGTCACGCCGTCGTCGGTGCTGTGGCTGACCCAGACGCGGCGCGTCCCCTTGCTTCGTCGAGTCGTGATCTGCGACTCCTTGTCCTCGCCGAGGTTGTGGGTCAGGAGCAGCCAGATGGTCCCGGTGCTCTGATCGACCACCGGGCAGGGGTTCCCGACGGTGTTGGCCCCGTCATCGGCCACCACCTGCAGGTCGCTCCACTTCTTGCCCTGATCGGTACTCCGCTTGAGGACCAAGTCGATGTCGCCATGATCGGCACTGCTGTTCTTGCGTCCTTCGCAGAACGCCAGGAGCGTTCCTTTCTTGGTCACCAGCAGCGAGGGGATGCGGAAGGTATCGTAGTCTTCGCGACCGGAGACGAACGGGTCGCTCTGCTGAAGCAGCCCCTTCGCGGAGTGAACTGACTTCTTGGACGAGTCACCGGAACACCCCGGGAAGAGGGCTGCCAGGGTGAGGGCAACGACAGCGGCTGCAAGCGATGGGCAGGTTCTCATGATCAGCGACTCCTTGCCTTGGGCTCCCATACCGCCATTGTCGCGTGGGAGGGTGTCCCACACAAGTCCCCGTGGGCGATCTTCGCGGCCCCGCTCGGCCGGCGAGCGCAAGTATTGACTTACAACTCAACGATATTGACATTTATGACAATACCGGCTACGCTCGTCGAAAACGTTACGCCACCTGTCGCGATCGACGGGCGGCCGACGCCAAGGAGGAAATCGTGAGACAATCGCAACGCAAGGGCCTTCGTTACACGGTCGTGCAACTGGACGGCACATCGTACGCCATCCTGCGTGAGGGCTTGCTGCGAGAATTGTGTCGTCAGGCGAAGATCGTCCCGGCCGGTTCGTCGGGCGGGCGGGGACGACTGTCCGATGATCCGGCGGAGACGGATGCTCTCGATGCCCGAGCGATGGCCGGGCGCATCATCGAGCGTCGCAAGGGTGCAGGGCTCAGCCAAGCCGAGCTGGCTCGCCAGGCCGGTGTTCGAATTGAGACCCTCAACCGCGTCGAGCGAGGCAAGACCACGCCCGATTTCTCAACGATCCGCAAGTTGATGACCGCCATCAAGGCTGCCGAGGCGCGGCTCGGCTCGTAGCCGCGCGCAGGTTATATGCAAGGAGACCCATTCCATGCCGGCAATCATTGACCGAGACAAGATCCTCGACCGAGTGTGCTCGCTGGCCGCCGCCCAGGCGAACATGACCCGGGCCGAGGTGACTGCGGAGTGCAATCTGTTCACCGATCTGAATTTCGATAGTCTGGATCAGATGGAGTTTGTGATGGCCATTGAAGACGAGTTTGATGTGAGCGTACCTGACGAACGCGCCGAAAACGTCAAAACCGTCGGCCAAGCGGTCGATGTACTGCTGTCGTTCATCCAGGCAAAGGCAGTTCCGGTATCGCCTTGAATCTCGCCCGCGTCGTCCGGCGTACCGACATGAGATCCGCCGGCGTTCAGATACTCATGGCCGCCCGTTTATCAGCGATGGCCGCCAGATGCAGGGCCATATGCTTGACGGAGTGCTGGAGCAACTGCCGCAGGGTCATCAGCCCGACCTCGCTGTGAATCGCGGTTCGTTCCCACGCTTCCGGCGGCTGGAGCCTGAGGATGCGGACCATCTGGGCACGGGTGAGCTTGATGAGGTCGAGTTCCTCGCGGACGTCGCGTTCCTGGTACTTGATCGGCACTGGGTAGATCGAGCCGGCCGCCCCAAGCAGCAGCGGACGATCCATGGCCAACGTCCGTTTCATCCGGTCGGCAAAGAACTGCTCGGTATCGCTGATGTGGCAGAGCGCCTCCAGGGTGCTCCACTTGCCCGCCACCGGCCGTGCCCTCAACTGCTCGGCGGTCAGGCCGGCAACGGCCTTCTCGCAAGCGTCCGCGCCAGCAGCGTAGGCCGCCACAAGCCCCGAGATACTCATTGACTCCATGTCTTGGGTCCTGGGTCACACCTCAATCACCGTTTGAAGGATAGGGACAGACCGTGGGAAGAACAAGAGAAGCGATCGTCCGGATCGGGTGGCAACGGAGTACACCGAGAGGTCACGTCTCACCAAGGCTCAAACCCGGGCCGCTGAATGCTGAGCGCTAGCCGCTGACCGCTTCTCTACGCCAGCGTGCCGAGTTCCATCTCGTGCAGGGCGCGGCCGGCGGGGACCATGGGGTACACGTTTTCTTCCGGCTCGACCTCGACGCAGAGCACGACCGGACCATCGTGCTTGAGCATTTCGGAGATGGCGTCGTCGACCTCGGTCGGAGCACTGATTTTCATGCCCTTGGCCCCGAAACCCTCGGCCACCTTGGCGAAGTCGGGACACGGATGATGTACGCCCGCGTAGCGCTTGTGCCAGAACAGTTCCTGCCACTGGCGCACCATGCCCAGGTAGCCGTTATCCAGCACGACGAATTTGGCCGGCTGGCCGTATTGGACGGCGGTAATGACCTCGACCATGGTCATGGAGAAGCTGCCGTCGCCGTCGATGTCGATGACCGTGGTTCCGGGGTTGCCGAACTGAGCGCCGATGGCGGCCGGGCAGCCGAATCCCATCGTGCCGAGGCCGCCGGAGGTCAGGCTCTGGCGCGGGCGTTTCCACCCGTAATACTGGGCGGCCCACATCTGGTGCTGGCCGACGCCGGTCGCGATGATGGCCTCGTGACGGGTCAGGCGGCCGAGGGACTCGACGACGCTCTGCGGCTTGATGTTCCCGGAGCCATTCTCGTAGCGGAAGGGGTGTTTGTGCTTCCAATCGGCCAGTTGGCTGAGCCACTCGGTTCGTTCCCGGGTCTCGATCAAGGGCAGCAGCCTTCCGAGGATGTCCTTCGCGTCGCCCACGACCGGGATATCGACGGTCACGCTCTTGGAGATGCTGGTCGGGTCGATGTCGATGTGGATGATCTTGGCGTGTGGGGCGAAGTGTTCGAGTTTTCCGGTCACCCGATCGTCGAAGCGGGCTCCGATCGCAATCAGGCAGTCGCTGGCCTGGACGGCGAAGTTGGCCGCAGCCGCCCCGTGCATGCCGAGCATCTGCAGGGAAAGCGGGTGGCTCTCGTCCACGGCTCCCAGGGCCAGGAGGGTCGTGGTCACGGGTATGCGTCCGCGATCGACCAGGGCCCGGAGCAGTTCGCTCGCTTCCGAGGCGACCACTCCGCCGCCGATGTAGAGGACGGGCCGGGCGGCGGCGTTGATGGCCTCGGCGGCTCGCTGGATCTGGCGAGCATCGCCTTCAATCCGGGGGCGGTAGCCGGGCAACTGCATTTCGCGAGAAGGCTCGCCGTTGCTCGCGGCCAGGGTGGCATCCACGCAGATATCGACCAGCACGGGCCCGGGTCGTCCGGTGCGGGCGATGTGGAATGCCTCCCGAATCGAGCGGGCCAGATCTTCCACCCGGGAAACGATGCAGTTGTGCTTGGTGATGGGCCGGGTGATGCCGGTCACGTCGGCTTCCTGGAAGGCGTCGTTCCCGATGAGGTCGCTGCGCACCTGGCCGGTGAGGGCGACGACCGGTGAGGAGTCCATATGGGCGGTGGCCAGACCGGTGACGAGGTTGGTCGCCCCCGGTCCGCTGGTCGCGATGCAGACCCCGACCCGACCGGTGCTGCGGGCGTAGCCGTCGGCCATGTGTGCCGCACCCTGCTCATGACGGGTCTGGATGTACTTGATCGGCGACTCATAGAGTACGTCGAAGATCGGGATGACGGCCGCACCCGGATAACCGAACAGGACTTCGACCCCTTCCTCCAGAAGCATCTGGTGGAAGATCTCCGCCCCTTTGAGCCCGGCCAAGCTTCGCAGTTCCGCCGGCGCAGCCATCGTCGTTTCCGCTTCACCCATGTTGATTTGTTCTCCCTCTGTGTTCATGATGGCCCTTCGCTCACCGAGGCGCATTCACGAGGGCCGTTCCGAAAACCCCGGAGGGGGATTTCCGGGGCACCGAGCAGGTTTCTCGGGCCGGGCCTGCGCCGCCGCACCTCAGGCCCGGACCCGGGGCCTTGATTGATCATTCTCGCGCACGCAACGCCGTCCGGCTAGTCTCTCTGGCGGCATGTCGTAGGTGTGGTTGACGGGCCGCCGGGGCTTCAGCCTCTGCCCAGCGGCCTAACGAACGACGAGCACGAGCGACGGAACGAAGCCCTTCCAGCCTTCGGAGGCCCGGTCGACGGACTGCAAGATACCCTGTCGTGTGGTGTCCATGCTGGGTACACGTTACCGGCCAGGCGAACACCGGTCAAGCGGGAGGTCGGGGGTGAAGGCGTGGGCGAGAGTCCGGGTGCGTTGATCAGTCATCGGCCTCAATGTATTAGTCGGCAATTCGTGACTCGTGCCCGACTCGACAGCGAAGGCGAAGGGAGCTGGAAGTGCGGCCGGGAGGTTGCGCCTCCTCGTCTTGCAGGGGATCAAGGGCCGGGGGTCACGTTGTCGGGGCTGTCGACCCCGCCTGGCGACACAGTCCGATCAGTCTCTGGACCCGCTCCTCGAGCACGTGCAGTGCCGCGTCGGCATGGGCACTCTCCTCCAGCTCTGCAGCCGCCCGAGTGATCGGATCGAAGCCGTAGCTGCCAGCCACGCCCTTGAGCTTGTGGGCAAGCGAAGCCAGAGCCATGACGTCGTGCCCGGCGAAGGCGTCTTCGATTTCGGTGACTCTCTGTGGCAGCCGGCCGAGGAATCGCTCGGTCAGGTCGGCCAAGTCGAACGGACTCAGCCCTTCGGGCGAGGGTGCCTGTGATCCGACGGCGGTTGGCTGCCCGATCGGGCCGGCGACGGTTCGGTTGGAGAGGCCTTGGGCGACCGGTGGGCCGTCGGTCTCACCCGTGGCCCCACCGGCCTTCGGCTGGGCAGTCCGCTCCGCGTTCTCCGAGTGCTTCAGGATCGTTGTGAACAGCTGGCGGCGGTTGACCGGCTTGGTGGCATGATCGTCGCAGCCGGCCGCGCGGCACTTGTCCAGGTCCGATCCCATGGCATGGGCGGTCAAGGCAATGATCCGCCCCTGGTAACCTCTTTTGCGAAGCAGGCGGGTGGCCTCGTAGCCGTCCATGACCGGCATCTGCATGTCCATGAGTATCACATCGTAGCCTTGCCGGCCGGTGGTCTGCTCCTCGACCTCTGCGGCCGCGACCGCGTCCACGGCGGCCTGGCCGTTGGCGACCAGACTCACCTCCGCGCCGGCTCCCCGGAGGAGCCTGGAGAGGAGTTCCTGGTTGTCCTCGCAGTCTTCCGCCAGGAGAATGCGGCACCTGAGGTGCGGCAGAGGCTCCTGAGCCTTCTTCGCCGAGCGCGTCTCGTCCAGGTCCAGCCTGAACGGACCCTCGACCATTCGGACGCCTTCGAGCGATCCGGCGGAGATGGTGACGCGGAATCGTGTACCTTTACCCGGGCTGGTTTCGACCAGGATCATGTCGCCCCCGAGCATGGCGGCCAGCCGCTTGCTGATGGTCAAGCCCAGACCGGTGCCGCCGAACCTGCGCGTTGTTGAGCTATCGGCTTGCGTGAACGGCTGGAACAGTCTGTGCGCCTGTTCCTCGGACATGCCGATCCCCGTATCGACCACGTCAAACTGGAGCATGGGCTCGCCGTTCTCGCGGGTCACGCGGGTGATGAGCCGGATTCCGCCCATCTCCGTGAACTTGACCGCGTTGGCGATCACGTTGACGAGGATCTGGCGCAGACGGGTCGGGTCGGTCCGGATCGTGTCCGGGATCGCACCTTCGCTCTCGGCGCTGAGCCGCAGCCTCTTCGCGGCGGTCCGAACGCTCATCAAGGAAACGACCTCGGCAATGATCTGGGAGGGTGAGCAGGGAATTCGCTCGACCGCCATCTTGCCCGCCTCGATCTTGGAGATGTCCAGAATGTCATTGATGATGGTCAGCAGATGCTCGCCGTTGCGTTTGATGGTCTGGGCGGCGGCAACGCATTCCGGCGAGGACTCGCGGATGGCGTCATTCTCGAGCAGGATTTCCGAGAATCCGAGGATGGCGGTCATGGGGGTGCGGATCTCGTGACTCATGTTGGCCAGGAACTCGCTCTTGGCGACGTTGGCGGCCTCCGCGACCTCCTTGGCTTTGTGCAGTTCGAGCTCCGCCCGCCTGCGCTCGGCGGCTTCCAGGGCGAGCGAGGCCATGTCGGCAATCGCCCCGGCAAAATCCGCCTCCTCGGAGCTCCATGGCCGCTGCGGTCCAACGTGTTCGAAGCAGACCACGCCCGCCATTTCGCCATGCTGCCAGATCACCGCGTCGAGCATCGAACTGATGCCGAGCGGGACGAGGTAGCCGGCCGTGAATTCGCGGGTCCGCGGGTCGGTCCGGGCATCCACGACCGCAATGGTGCGGTTGCCGGCCAAGGCCTTGAAATACGCGGGGAAATCGGCGATGGGCAGACGCAGTCCCTGTTCGTGGGCGCCCTCGCTCCTTCGGAACAGGTCGCGGCAGACGATGCCCAGCCGGTCCTGACTGTAAAGCCATATGCTGGCCCGTTCTACTTGCAGGGTCCGAGCCGAGACCTCGAGCAGGATCTCCAGAGATCTCTGAAGGTCGGTGAGATCACTCTTGGTCAACTCCAGCAAGGCGGCCTTGTGCCGCTGCGAGCGTTCCGCGGATTGCCGCAGGCTCTCCTCCGCCCGCCGGCGCTCGGCGATCTCGGCCTGGAGTTCCTGGTTCGCGTTCTCGAGCTCGGCGGTCCGCTGCCTGACCTGCCGTTCGAGGTTGCCGTGGGCCTGGAAGATCCTCTCGACCATGACGTTGAAGGATCTGGCGAGCTCTCCGAGTTCATCGTGCCCCCGGTATCCGCAGCGTATAGCCAGATTGCCGGCGGCCATCTGGCCGGTGGCATGGGTGAGCTCGCCCAGCGGGCGAAGGCTGCGCTTGACGAGAAAGAACATGACCCCCACAACCAGGAGGGAGAACACCGCGCTGATCGCCACCGTTCCAATCACACTCCGGTAGACGCTGTTGTGGACCAGGGCGACGGGGATGCCGACCCGGAACTCGCCCCACCTCTTTCCACCAACCAGGATGGGAGCATGAAACTCGTAGTACGTGTGTCCGCCTGCGTCACGCCGAGTCTGGATGCTGGCCTGACGCGTCCCATCGTGTCCCTCTGCCTGGCAGGGCGGTTCTTCGATCCGGGTCTTGGCCAAAGACGAATCGGTGTGCGCAGGAACGTACCCGTCCTGGTTGATGACATAGGAGTAGTAGATGTGGTCGGAGGTCAGGAAGGAATTCAGAATGGTCCTGACATTTTGGTCGAAGTAGTAGTCGTATTCGGTGTGATACCTGGCCGGGTGCTCTGTGCCGAACCGCTCGTAGCCGGACTTGAACATCACATCCTGGGTGAACAGGCCGTTCGCGATCGCCTTCTCGATGACGTACTGGGTCACCAGGGCCCCCACCAGGGCGTTCTGAGTGCCCAGGCTCGAGAACTCCTGGCGTATGTAGTTCTGGGATCGGACGACGTTCGCCGCCCCCAGCGTGAGGGTGAGCGCCACCAGACCCAGCATCAGCGTGATCGTCAGGCGTCTGACCATGCGTTCATTTCCCCGACACGACCGTCACCTCTCTGGCGACATCGTCGGCCAATGAGATGCCCAGGATCGCCGCGGTGTCGGAATTCACCATCTGGATACCCATCTTCGCTCGGGTGACCGGGAGCGACGCCGCCGAGGTCCCGCGGAGGATCTGGAGCGCATACTCCATGGCCTGGCGACCGTACTCCTGTCCGGACTTGACCGTGCCGACCAGCATGCCGTCCCGAATCTCGAAATCATGAAAAGCGATCGTCGGAATCGTCGCCTTCCGAGCCGTCCACGCGGCCACCTCCCGGGGATCCACGTTGACCTGCGTCCCGGGCTGTTTCACCGCCTGGTAGGAGCGGATGATCAGCGCGTCCACGGACTCATTGAACCGCGCGACGGCCAGCTTCCATTGATCGAAGTCCTCGACCAGCAGCCACTCGGCGACCTCGACGCCCAGCTGCTCCTGTTTCATGAATCCGAGGGCGGCCACGGAGGTGCTGTCGCGGCAGCTCAAGACCGCGACCCGCCTGATCGAGCGGAGCCGCTGAGCCAGGGCCAGGGATTCCTTGAGGTGGGGTCGCTCGATCACACCGGTCACGTTGGCGGCGGGATATCCGTACTTGGAGGGATCGGCATCGACGCCGGTAAACACGAGGGGGGTCGTCGTGTTCACGTAAGACCGGGCGAAGAACTGCTGAGCATCATCGTCACAGGCCAGCACGACATCGGGCCGGTATTCGTCCACTTTCTGTCTGGCCCTTCGACCCGCCTCGGTTTTCCACGCCTCGTCGGTGTGACGCTTGGTGTCCATGTACAGGACCTCCAGAGCGAGTCCGGTCCCTTGCATGGCCGCCTTCACGCCCTGAGTGACGCTATCCACCCAGGGGTACTCCGGATGATAACTATGAACCAGCAACACGCGTCGCCCATCGGTTTTCTCTTGGCCGGCGGTCGGCTTGGCCGGCTGATTCGCGGCCGACTCGGCGGCGTCAGCGGTTCTAGGCTTGGTGGGCAGTTCGTCGCGACATCCTGCGGCCAGTGCCGTGGCCAGCATGGCGGCCGAACACATGGCCGGGATCAGAACTCGGCCGGCTCTCCGGGCTGGCCGGGCATGGACCCCTCCCGCCCCAACGGTCGTCGCGGTATTCATGACAGTGGCTCCCTGTTTCGTCGTCCCCGGGGGGCGGCCCGCGTGCCCCTCCCGCAAAGGCGCTTTCGAGCCACGCACCCCGCCCCGGCCTCGCCCCGAGGATTGCGTGCCCCGTATATGCCGGCCTCGCAGCCATCCCGACCCGCGGCGATGCCCACAAGGGACTCGTCGCCGCAACCGACCTTGCAGCAGGTCACACACGATCACAGGCCAGACCTTGGGTCATTGGGTCATCGTCCTTTTTTCGATATCACTTCGCTTCGGCCTGACCGAAAGAGCGGGCGTGCCCGGGCCCATGCCATCCGCTTGAGCCGGCCCTGGAATTCCGAGGCCCAAGCCGGGTTGTTATCGGAAGGTCACGACCGGACCGGCCGCGGCTGACCCGGAAGTAGGACGGATGGCGAGGAGCGGAAGTCAGTCTCGCCGCCCTTGTGTGCCACTCCGGAAGGCGGGTATCCTCTGATTTGGCGGTCGGGGGCGGGCACGCGTGATCTGCCCCTTTCGCGGCCGCACCTGGAAGCTGAAGACCGTGGACGCCCTGCGCATCGAACAGCTGGTTCTTCCCCGATCCCGGCGCCGGGTGTTTGGCGAGCGGATCTGGCGCGAATGGTGCTTTGCCCGGACGCTGGGACGGCAGTGTCGCTGGCGGCTGCTGGCGATCGTGCTCATCCTGCTGGGCGGCGGGCTGTTGTTCCAGCGACTTGAGCCGAGCAAGCGTCTGTCACTCCCCGCGGCCACGTTCTACACCTGGAGCCTGGTCTTCGGCCAGGCTCCGGAGGAGTTCCCCCCATCGCGCATTCTGCAGGCGATGTTCTTCGTCGTGCCGATCCTCGGCCTGACCGTGATTCTCGAAGGAATCGTCGATCTGGCCCTCATGGCGAGGGAAGGGCTACTGGCCCGCACGACGATCGGCGATTTCTGCGAGACTCATGGGCTGGGGATCGTCGAGCATCGCCCCGCGGGTGGCGAACCCAGGCTCTTCCCGGGCTCGGGCACTCGGCTGCAGCCCGGGGACGAGGTGGTCGCCCAGGGATCGTTCGAGGTACTCAGGCGGCTCAAGGACGCGGTGTAGACACGGCACAGCTTGGCCGAACGGGAACTGGATGCAGGGCCATGAATACCGACCTCGCCGGATCGTCGCCTCGAACGCCCTGGTGCGTGCACATTGCCTGCTACGTCATTCTCGGGTGCGCCCTCGTCGGCGTGATCGCCGCGAGTATCCTGCTGCCTCTGTCAATGGACGAATCCTCGGCCGCCGGGACGTCGCCGCTCGCTGCGGATGAAGCCGACGGGGTGGCGGGGGATCCTGTGGTCGCCGTGCGGCAGCGGATCGATCCCAACACCGCCACGCTCCATGACTGGACCCGTCTGCCCGGGATCGGGGAAGTGATGGCCCGCAAGATCATCGCCTATCGTGACGCCCAGCAGCCATTCGCCGCGAGCCGTCCCGGTGACGAAGCCCCTGTCGTGTTCCGCGCCCCGTGTGACCTTGAGGCGGTCTCCGGCCTGAGCGCCGCGGCCATCGAGCGCATCGCTTCGCATCTCGCCTTTCCAGCCGGATCGGACCGGTGATCGCCGGCTGCATGGGCAGCCGCATCCTCGAGTGCCCGGCGTGCAAATCCGGGAGTTGGCAGGCCACCGCGCCGGGACAGCGGGCCGGAGCTCCGGAGAGAAGTCGCTCCTTGCCGGTTGGTCGAACGTTGCTGGCGGTCGGGGCCGTCCCGCTTGCGGGGGCCGGAGGGGAACGATAGGCTGGCCCAGGTGTCGTGGTACGTTCACGTGGCGCCGCGGTTACCGTCGGCCGCGCGCCAAGCGTGCAGATCGGGTGGAGGTTCCGGCCATGAGAGTATTCGCCGCCACCGCATTCTCCGTCGTCGCGGGCGTCGTGTCCTGGAGCCCCTTCTGCCTGGCCGGCGGCCTGCCACGCAGCGCGCCCGAGACGCAGGGTATTTCGTCCGCGGCCATCCTGTCGTTTGTCGAGGCGGCCGACAAGGATCTGGACTCCTTGCACAGCTTCATGCTCGTGCGCCACGGCCATGTCGTCGCCGAGGGCTGGTGGTCGCCGTATTCCGCCGAATCACCGCACTCGCTCTTCTCACTGAGCAAGAGTTTCACCTCCACGGCCGTCGGCTTGGCCATTGCCGAGGGTAAGCTCAGCCTCGATGACGAAGTAATGCGGTTCTTCCCCGACCAGGCCCCGGCCGAGCCGAGCGAAAACCTCAAGGCCATGCGGGTCAGTGACCTCCTGCGCATGTCCACCGGCCAGCAGACCGAGCCGCCGCGCACGCCCGACCAGCCCTGGGTCAAGTCCTTCCTCGCCCATCCGGTACCCTTCAAGCCCGGAACTCATTTCCTCTATAATACCTCGGGCACCTACATGCTCTCGGCCATCGTCCACAAGGTCACCGGCAGGACTCTGCTCGACTACCTCGGCCCGCGTCTGTTCGAGCCGCTGGGCATCGACAAGCCCACCTGGGAAACCAGCCCCCAAGGCATTTCGACCGGCGGCTATGGGCTGAGTATCCGCACCGAGGACATCGCCCGCTTCGGGCAACTCTACCTCCAGAAGGGCAGATGGCAGGGCAGGCAGCTCGTGCCCGAAGCATGGATCGAGGCCGCCAGTGCCCGGCAGACGTCCAACGGCAGCAAGCCGACCAGCGACTGGGACCAGGGCTACGGATACCAGTTCTGGCGCTGCCGGCACGGGGCCTACCGCGGCGACGGTGCGTTCGGGCAATACTGCATCGTCATGCCGGAGCAGGACGCCGTGATCGCCATCACCAGCGGCCTGAGAGATATGCAGGCCGTTCTCAACCAGGTCTGGGACAGGCTCCTGCCGGCCATGAAGCCCGTGTCGCTGGATGCCGATGACGCCGCCCGCGACAAGCTCGATCGAACGCTCAAGGATCTCCATCTTCGTCCGCAGGACGGTTCCGCCACGCCGTTTCCCGGCGCGATCGGCCGCAAGTTCGTCTTCCCGGCCAATCCTCGCAAGCTCGAGGCAGTCACGCTGGAGAGCGGCGCACACGACGGCCCGGTGACCCTGGTTTTGTGCTTCGGCGGCGTCGAGCAGCGGCTCACCTGCGGCCGAGGCACCTGGCAGAAGGGCCATGCGACCCTGGGCCTCTTGCCCGAGCAGCCCCTGGCCGCCAGCGGCGCCTGGACCGGGAGTGACACCTTCACCGCCAAGTTGTGCCTCTACGAGACACCGTTCGTTTTCACCTTCCGGCTGAAGTTTGTCGACAGGGAGGTACGCTGCAACGTCGAGGCCAACGTGGGTTTCGGTCCAACCAAAGAGCCGGAGCTGGTCGGCAAGGCGGAAGCGAGGTGAGGATCGCCTTGCCGAGCCCCGGGACGGCAAGGCAAGAGGCGAGATGGGGGCGGGTCTGGTTCCTCCGGATCGACATGCCTTGGTCTGTCTCCGCGTCCCGTCTCGGCCTCGGAAACGCGATGATCTCGGCTCCGGCGTGCTGGAGCAGGATTCCGATCAAGCGCTGGTTGTCGGGGCCGTCCTCGGCGAGCAGGATGCGACTGCGTTCCCAATCCTCGGTCAGACAGACTGCCCCCGCGTCAGATCGTCCGACCGGTTCGCGCACATGAGCGGAGACTCTCGACCCCAACGGCCGTGGGGACTTCTCCGGCCAGCGACGCCTCGATGAAGGTCCGGTAAGCACGCTTGCGGCTGACAGGCGCCGCAGTGTCTGCCGTGTCCTGCGGGTGACACGATGGTGTTCGCCCGTGTCGGCCGGCCCGAGCCGGAGCCATCCACAGGCGCTCAAGCACGCCTTCGCAGAGTCTGGCTGCGAACATGATCCTGACACGGGCCGGTCGCTGCCCCATACGTTTCGCCGAGCTGGCGCCGATCACCGGCGGCGATCTAAATGGGTAGCGCGGCCTCGCCGATACTCTGCTGCGGGACACTTGGATATTTCGTGGGCCAGCGGCAGACCGATAACCCGGCCGCCTTTGTCACGGGTATGTCAGCGGTGCACGCTCTCCGGTCATCGCGCGGCGGAGGAGACTCGCCTTGCATAGGGCATGCGTCTTGGACTTCAGCCTGACGATCACGCTGGCGGGCACGATCTTGTTCATGGTCGCCGGCCCGTCGCGCGCCAACCAGGGCGGTGTGGATTCGAGCCGACCGGATCGCGTGGACTCCCTGCCGCCCGCATCGACACTGACCTCCTCTGGCGACGCGGGGTCTGAACAGGAGTGGGCCCGGGTGCCCGCGGGTGCAGCGGGGGAGGCGGCCCAGGAAGGAGGCCGGTCGCCAGGCGAGCGCGCCCGCCTGTGGCAGGCGTCGGCCGTCTTCCTCGTCGTCGTGGCGGGGTTGAGTGTCTGGATACAGAGACTCTCCCGCGAGATCCGGCGTCGGAAAGCCCTCGAGACGGCGTCGACGATGAGCGAGGCGTTGCTGAGGATCGCCGGTCGCACCGCGAGGCTTGGCGGATGGAGCGTCACCATCGCCGATCAGAGGGTTGACTGGTCGGATGAAGTGGCCCTCATCCACGAGACGGAGTGCGGCTACTCGCCCTCGCTAGAGGAAGCCATCGGCTTCTACGCTCCGGAGTGGCGGGAGAGAATCGCCAAGGTATTCGGCGATTGCGCTCGTGACGGCACTCCCTACGACGAAGAGCTGGAGCTTATCACCGCTCGTGGCAACCGCGTCTGGGTGCGTACCACGGGCGAAGCGGTGCGCGACAAGTCGGGGGCCATTGTTGGGGTCCAAGGGGCATTTCAGGACATCACCGATCGCAAACGGACCGAGGGCAGGCTTCAGGCCCAGTTGCTCGAGTTGCAGCGCTGGCATGGCGTCACTTTGGGCCGAGAACGCCGGATCCAGGAACTGAAGGACGAGGTCAACGCGCTGCTGGGTCGGCTGGGTGAGCCGGCCCGCTATCGTGAGCCGGAGCCGCGAGGCGATGCGGCGGTCACTGTTGGCCAGGGTTCGGGGCGCCTGGTGCCGGTGGGTGGAGCGACCTTCCCGGGTATGCCCGGCCTGGTCGAGGAGGTCGGGGGTGATCTTCACCGCCAAGATGGGTCTGGATCATGACAACGCCGTGGGCCTGATGCGCGACATGCACCGCAAGCTGGTGTACCTTGACACCGGCAAGGCTCCGGTGCCTGAGGGTGCGTTGCAGGCCTGTTCGGAATACTGTGGTCTGCCGTTCGAGGTCCTGTGTGCCGGCATCGAGGAAGCGATGACACGCCTGAAGCAGTCGGAGGCGGTGACATGAACTCCAGCCTCGTCACCAACGATCCGGCGTTGGACAGCATGACGCTGTCTTTCCTGGGCAACATCTTCAAGCGGACCGACGAGCCGAGGGAGATGGCGGCCTATCTGACCGAGGAAATGCGCGAGCTCACGGGAGCGCGCTGCGTGCTGCTGATTCGGTGGAAACAGGATCAATCCGGGGTCTCCCATCGTCTTTTCGGGGTCAATCCCGCCCAGCGTTGCGGCTGGGCCGAGTCATCCGATGCGAAGCAGTTCTACAGCTGCATCTGCGGCGTATCGGAGCCCTATCTTCTGCGCCAGGACGATCCCCTGGACGCCGGGGGTTTTCTTCATCAGGAAGGACTCGATCCCTCTCTGGTGGTTCCGCTGTACGAGGGCGACACCCGGTTGGGCCTCATGCTGCTTCTCGGCCTGCCGGACCAGCAGCATATGGGCTCGGTGATCAGCCTGCTGGACCACCTGGCTCCTGCCGTTTCGCTGGTTCTGCGCAACGCCTTGTTTTATGAGGAGCAGGAGCAGATCATCGAGCGGCGCACGGCCAAGCTCTGGGAGCTGAATCGGCGGCTTCAGATCGAGCTGGCTGAGCGCCGGCGGGCGGAGCAGTCGCTGCGCGATCGTGAGCGGGAAGTGGCGTCGCTGCTGGAGATATCCGAGGAGTCGCGGCGGGCCCTGCTGGGCATCCTCGAGGACGAGAAGCGCACGGAGGCCGAGCTGGCCCGGTATCAGAACCAGCTGGAGGATCTGGTCAGCGAGCGGACCTGCGAGCTGGAGAAATCGCGAGAGCAGCTGCAGCGTGCGGAGCGACTGGCATCCATCGGCACCCTTGCCGCAGGGATCGCCCACGAGATCAACAATCCTCTCGGGATGATGATGCTGGGCGCCGATCTCGCCCTCAGGTCCCTGGAGAAGCCGGACAGCCTGGCGGAACTGCTCCGCCAGCAGAAGCAGGACTTGGAGCGCTGTTCCCGCATCGTGAGGGGTGTGCTCAACTTCGCCCGGCAACTCCCCACCGAGAAATGGCCGCTGGACCTGAACGAGGTTGTCCGGCACGGCCTGGACTTCACCCGGGAATACGCCCGAATGCACGGGGTCACCGTGGAGGCCCGACTGGCGGACCTGCTCGATCCGATGGTGGGCAATGCCACGGAACTCGAGCAGGTGGTTGTCAACCTGGTCAACAACGCCGTGCAGGCTTGTTCGTCCGGGGGGCATGTCACCGCGGAGACGTATCAGCTGGCGGACATGCTGCGGTTGGTGGTTCGCGACGACGGCCGAGGCCTGACCTCGGTTCAGATTCAGCACGCCTTCGATCCCTTCTACACCACCCGGTTGGAGAAGGGCGGAACCGGCCTGGGGCTCAGCACGGTTCACGGGATTGTCACCGGGCACGGGGGTACTATCGGCGTCGCCAGCGAAGCAGGCCGGGGAGCGGTGTTCACGATCGAGTTTCCACGGCACACGGCAGCACGGGCCGGCCACGACCCGGCCGGAGGCGGGGTTGACACATCTGGCGGGCATGGTCTAGAATCATCCCCCGTTGGTCCGCTGGCCGCCAGGGAACCTGGCCCGGCCGATCGAGCCTGATGAGCATGAGGTACCCCGCATGAAACGTCTGTTTCTGTTTGCATCGTTGGTGGCCGTGGGCTTCTCCACCCTGGGTTGCGGTGACGGTACTGCGGAGACGGCTCGCGAGCGTCAGGTTCGGTACAAGCGGGTGATCGACAACGACATGAAGCAGATCAACGATGACTTCGACTCGTTCTGGCTGATGGACCGCCCAGGACGGCTGACCTATTCCCGCATCGAGTAGTCCCCGCTCGTCCCGTTGGCTTGCCTGCGATGCTCGGCCTGTGGTTTCGCGCCACGGGCCGCTTTTCTGCGCCTGCGGGGGCGGACAGACCGGACCGGGCTGAGGGGGGGGCAGGCGGGCCGATCGCAGTCCCGCGCGCCGGGTAGCGGCTGGCGGGTGGGAGGCCGCGAAGGTTGTGGCCACAGGCCGTGCAGCGAACCTCGGAGGCTAGGCGATGGTCCGGGCGGCACTGTATCTTGCAGAGATGTTTCAGGCAATTCGGGGCTCATCTCCTTGAAAGATGTGTCACCGGGGGGGTAGAGACCCCAAGAACTGCCTTGACATGTGGTTGGGGTGCGGGTATCCTAGTGTTGGGGGTAGCCGCTCATTTTGCGTCAGCTCGCGCCCCTTCATGCAAGTTGCGATGCCTGACCGAGCGGTCATCCGTCGCATGGTTGTGGATGGAGATTTCTGTCAACGTCTGGTCTGCAGACGCAGGGAAAGAGGCTGTGAGGAGGGCCAAAGATGAATCTCAGAATGTGTGTGATGTGTGCGTTGGCTCTGGTGCCCGCGGTCGCGTGGGCGGCCCCAGGTGACACCCTGGTGGGGGATCCGTTTGTCAACGGGTACAACGGCTGGCTTGACCCCAACGGCGGTGTGAACCCGAAACAGTCGCCGAAGCTTGCCGCTGACACGGTTGCCAAGGCCAACTGGGGTATCAGCCTGGTGACCGGCGCCATGCAGGAGAATTCGGATGGCTGGTTTGGGGAGGGGGCTCAGACCACTGCCGCGGACGGCAAGTTCACCCCGTATTTGCTGGTTAAGGACAACTACACAACGCCCTCGTCCTACACCTATTCCGCGACCATCACGAGCTTCGATGATGACGGATTCGGCATGGTCTTCGGGTACCAGGGTCCCGGCGACTACTATCGCGTGAGTCTCCGCGCCCAGGCTCCGGGCACGAACAGCAGGGGTTTCGGACAGGGCGTGTCCGTTCAGAAAGTGTCCACCGGCAGCGTCAGCAAGCTTGGGGAATCCACCGCGTTCGTGCCGCCGGTTTCGGCGGACCTGGCGGGCAGCGCACCGATGAACGTGAAGGTGAAGGTCGATGGTACGAACTGGGAGGTATACGCTGGCGAGGCGTCGAACCCGAACCCAAGCCTGATCCTGAGCGGGACGGACAGCGGTCTGGCTCCGGGCAAGATCGGCCTGCAATCCTGGTATGAGCGAGGCAGCATCAAGTGGGGAGTGGAGACGAGCCGCGTGGAAGTGTCGGATGCCAGCGGTACGCTGCTCCAGGATACGTTCGCCTCGAATCTGCCGGTCCAGTGGCGATCCGTGGTGATGAAGGACTCCGCGGGCACCGCGGCGACCGGCATCGTCGCTTCCGGCAGCTTCCGCCAGAACTTCGTCACGGGTACGATCTCGGATGACAGCAATGGTTACACCTGGGCCACTGCGGCCGCGAAGAATACTGACTTCCTCGGGCCGGCCATCGTGGTCGACGAGGCAGGCAGTACTTCGCTCACCGACTACGAGATGAAGGTTCGGCTCGCGAGTGTCGACGACGACGGCCTGGGTGTTCTGGTTCGTGCGCTCGACGACAACAACTTCTACCGGATCAATTTTGCCGCCCAAGCTGGGGATGATGTCCAACGCGCCCCGCAGGGCATGTCCATCCAGAAATACCAGAACGGCGTCTGGTCGATGCTCTATCGGGACGATCCGACGAAGGCTGGCTTCTGGACGTACACCCCTGGCGCAGACAAGCCCTTCGACCTGATCGTGCGCGCGGTAGGCAACCAGCTGTACGTGGAGGTGACCGACGGTGCAGGTGGAGGCAAGATCTATCCGATTATTACCGATATCAGCGACCCGATCCTGACGGGCTCGGTCGGCCTTTGCACCTGGGGAGACGGCGGCGGGCTCAACAACGGCGCGTTCTTCTCCCGCTATGGTGGCGAGACGGGCACCCCGCTGCTGATCGAGGCTTCGGTGATTCCCGAGCCGGCGTCATGCTTGCTGGCCTGCGGTTTGCTGGGTCTGGCCCTGCTTCGCCGCCGGTCGTAAAGCCTTGGTTTGTAAGGGGTCGACCGCTTCAGGATGGGTTCGTGTCGTGCTCGCCCGCTGCCGTGTCGTCTACCGGCCGTGGGCGAGCACGTTTGTGGTGGAGTCGCGTTTGCGGGTACGCGTGTCGCGGGCGTAAGGGTATTCCCGAAGGGGCAGGTCCTCCATGCACATTCGGTTGCCGGTCTTTCTGACGGTTTCAGGTATCCTATTGGCCTCGGCGGCCGCCTCCGCGGCGACGCTTTCCGTGGCGATCATCGACTACCAGGACACATGGTCGACCACCAAGGGGCTGGGGCAGACGCTCACCGATCTCGGCCAGTCCTATAGCGATATCACCAGCGTCGCCCAGGCGGGCGGCCCGATCAACCTGACCGGGTACGATACGTTCATTATTGGGAGTTTCTGCACCCAGAACGCCACCATCCAGACAGTCCTGGCCAACGCCGGCACGGTCATGAACCAGTTCGTCAACGCCGGCGGCACGGTCATCATGTTGACCCAGGCCGACCAGAATCGCTCCCAGGAGAGCTGGATTGCCTCGCCCGCCGTGGTGACCCGAGGCGATCCGGATTTCGGCACGGTCTACAGGGTCCAGTCCGCCCACCAGTTGTTTGCCAGTCCCAACGTCATCGCGGACGCGGATCTCCAGGGCTGGAAATACAGCGGTTCGTCCACCTGGGACACCTCGTGGGAGAGCTTTGTTGCGTTCAGCGGCGTTGGCGTGCTGGCCGGCGACTCGGCGGCCGTGGTCAGCAAAGCCACGATCATCGAGGCGGGCTGGGGGACAGGGCGAGTCATCTTCACGTCGCTGGCCGCGGACAAGGCTCGCAACATCGGCAATGCCCAGGCCAAGGCCCAGGCCTTGAGGCTGATGGCCAACCTGGTGCAGTATGCCAAGGACGTCAAGGATCAGCTTGTCGCTCCGATCGTCATTTACGAGGGTAGCGGTTATCCGAATCCGATCACCGGGCGGGTGTTCAACGATCTCGACGGCGACAAAGCGTGGGATGCCGGCGAGCCGGGTGTGGCCGGCGTGGGCGTTTCCGACACGATCGATCTGGTCGTGACCGCGGCCAACGGAACCTACACCTTGCCCAACACCGCAAAGAACGCCACGCTTCTGTACATCTGTCCGCCGGCCGGCTACGCGAAGAACGCCACTTGGCATCGAGCGATCAGCAAGACATCGACGGCTGCGGATTTCAGCTTCGCGCTCACCGCTCAGTCTGAGAGCGGGGATTTCGATTTCGTCCAGATCACCGACATTCACACCGGGGCCAGCGGCACCAAAGCTCTGCTGATCGAAGCCCTGGCGCGGGTGGCCGCCCTTCCCAAGCGGCCGAAGCTGATCTTTGCCACCGGAGACCTGACCAATTCCGGGGCTGTGGTGTCACAGTACGAGGACTACGTCGCCGGGGTCGCCACTTCGGCGGTGCCGCTGTTCAGCGTCTTCGGCAACCACGATGCCGACAATTCCACCTCGAACAACTATCGCCGATACCTGGGGCCGGATTACTACTCGGTCAACTACGGAGATTGTCATTTCCTGGTCATCAACGGCGTGCACAAGACCGCGGCCCAGAGCGCCTGGATTGCCGCCGACTTGGCCCTCCTCCGGGGCAACCGCAAGCTCTTCGTGTTTCATCACTATGCCCCGACCGAAGCCGAACTCGCCCAGTACGCGACCTGGGGCGTCCGGGCGGCCTTTTCGGGGCACTGGCATTCGCAGCATACGGTGCAGGCCGGGCAGGTACTCTCGTACAACACGCCCAACTTCCTGTTCGGGGGCATCGATTGCTCCCCGGCCGGATTCAAGTTGATCAGCGTCTCCGGCGATTCGGTCACGACGCGGATGAAATGGATCAGCAACGGCAGACAGTTGCAGATCGTCACCCCGGGCTCGTCGCAGAAAATCGCCAACGCGGACCTGCCCATCGTGGTCAACGCTTACCAGACGGAAGCGGAAACCACCATGATGACGTACCAGGTTCACCGGGGCACCGACGTGATTGCCACCGGCCCGCTGCAGAGCGAGGGCGACTGGAGTTGGCGGGCAACGGTACCGCAGGCGTCGCTGGGGGCCGGTTCGTACTCGGTCTCGGTCCAGGCGACGAATGACGCCGGCTCGGTCTCCTCCGTCCAGACGAGCTTTCCGATCATGGCCGCCCGGCGCCCGGAGGTCATCGCGGGCGCCCCCTGGCCGCAGTTCGGCGGGGGCCCCAAGCGCGGCGGTCTCTCGACGAGCACGATCCGGCCGCCGCTTGGCGTGGTCTGGATCGCCTATTCCGGCGGGACGTTCGATGTCGGCTCGCCGGTTATGGACGGCGACACGCTCTTCGTGGGTGTGAAGGACCGCCGTGACTTCGTCAACAACGGCGTGCTGGCTCTGGACATCGCGGATGGATCGAGGCGTTGGTTCGCCCCGACACCAGCGGCCGTTTCCCACGCCGTGGCCGTGGACGAGCAGCGGGTCTACGCCAACTCACATGGCGGCATCCTCCACGCCTTGGACCGGGTCACCGGGGCTCCGGTCTGGCAGAAGGTCCTCGGCTCGAGTACGCAGCGGTGGGCCTACGGGGCCCCCGTGGTCAGTGGCGGGCAGGTGTACGCCGGGACCTATGCCTACTTCGGACGCTTCAACGCGGCAACGGGGGCGGAAGCCTGGCATCAGTCCTATGACGATGACTGGATCAGCTGCAACGCCTCACCGGCCACTGACGGGACGATCGTCGCTGTCCCCGGCAACTGGGCAGGGTACAACCTGAAAGGTGCGCCGGTGGGAACGGGCGGCGCCGCCTGGAGCTACAGCTGCAAGGGTCTTCACGGCAGTCCGGTCATCGCCGGCGACAGGGTGCTGTTCACCGATTACGATGGAGTGCTGCATTGCGCCCTCTTGGCCACCGGCCAGCAGGTCTGGAGCATGGCCCTGGGCGGCGGTCGGTCGGCCTCGACGCCGGCCGTGTCGGGCACTATCGTCGTCGCCGGCGGAACGGGATCGGTCGGGGCCTATCGTCTGGGCGACGGCGTACAAGTGTGGACCTACGCCCTGGGGACGTCCGCCCTCAAGATGGCTCCCTACAACAACACCTTCGCGGCCCTGGCGGGCAGCCCCACGATCGCGGGCAGTTACGCGTACGTGCCCTGCGGCGACGGCCGGCTGCACGTCCTTGATCTCGCGACCGGGGCCGAGGCGTGGTCGATGGACTTCGGCACGCCCATCCTGTCGGCCCCCTGTATCAGCGGTGACTTCCTGTTCTTGACCACATTTGACGGGCACATCTACGCTCTGGCGGATCGGAGCCGGTTCAGGTACGCCGATTTCGACGACGACGGCGACGTGGACAGCGACGACATGACCGTCCTCAGCTCCTGTCTCGGCGGGGCCGGCTTGCCAATCGGCGAGGGTTGCGTATCATCGGATCTGGATGCCGATGGAGACGCGGACCTGGCCGACTTCGGGCTGTTCCAGCGATGCGTGAACGGTTCGAACCAGCCTCCCGCAGCCGGATGCGGCAACTGATTCGCGTCAGGCTCGGGATTCGATCCGCCCGTTCGGGCTCGTTCATGCCGGTTCGCGTTCACCACAGGTGCAGTCGCCCTTTCGGTGGCGTCAGGAGGTGCGGCACATGCGCATGGGAACCGGTACCTTGGTGGTGGTGTTGCTGGCGTGTGGTTTGCACGCCGTCGCGGCGGCCGAGAATCTGCGCAAGGCCAATTCCGTCGAGCGCATCGCTCGTTTCGAGTGTCGGCTGACCAACGCCGCCGATCGCGAGCAGGATGTCACCGTGTACCTGCCCCTGCCCCAGAGCAACGCGCGGCAGGAGGTGTCCGTCGTTCATCCCAGTCCCGGCTACAAGGAGATCCTGACCGATGCCTATGGCAACCGGATCGCCTGCTACGTCGAGAAGGGCATGAAGCCGGGGGAGATGCGGTGCCGCGGCTGGATGGCGGCGGTGCGCACCTGGGCCACGGCCTCCCTGCCGACGACCCGGCCGGCCGAACTCGACGCCGAGCAGCGCGACCGCTATACCCGCGATTCCCCCAAGTACCAGGTCACTTCCCAGCCTGTTCGCGAGCTCAAGGACGAGCTCGTTCGAGGGAACGCCAGCGACGCCGACCAGGCCTTCGCCTGTTTCAGCTACCTCGTCACCCACATCACCTACGTGCGCGACGACAAGTGGGATGCCGCGTCCGACGTTCTGCGGAAGAAACAGGGCTCGTGCTCGGAGTACAGCTACACGCTGCTGGGTCTGCTCAGGGCCGCGGGGATTCCGTGCCGTTACACCGGCGGCTTCATCGTCTCGCTGGCCAACAAGACCAAGTACGACGAGAAAGTGCACGAGGACAGCGTGTTCCATCGTTGGGTGGAGATCCACCTCCAGGACTACGGGTGGCTTCCGGCCGATGCCTCGCGCGGCCAGGGCGATGCCAAGCGGTTCGGCAACTACCTCGACTTCTGGGGGCGGGTGCCGGCCGACAGCCTCCAGGTCTACACCGGCGACGGGGGTGCGGACAGCCTGTTGGAGTGGGACTACGTTGCCCACGCGACCGGGACGATCGAGGGAGGTCTGAAGGCCACCTCGGTATGTTATTGGATCGAAGCCCCCCTGGGGGACCTCGACGCCGCGGTGAACGAGGTGTCGGGCGCCCTGGGGGAAGGTGGGTCACGGTTCTCGCCCGCCGGTCTGGTCACGAACACGCTGAAGCGCGAGACCCTCTTTCTCCTGATCGGCCGGGTGGACCGCTCCCGGTATCCCGAGTTGATCGAAGCCCTGTACGCCGTCCGGCATCCGTCGGCGGTGCATTTGTCCGTTCTCTGCGATCACCAGGGCATGAAGCTGCCCTCGTTCCTCGAGTTCCCCCTCATGGTTGACGAGTACCTCCGGGGTGAAATCCTCAAGTACCGCCGTGGGGGCAAGTGGGAGTGGGGAGGGCTCGAGCGGTGGTGGCGGAAGGCCCGGCCGGAAATCTCCTTCTCGGAGGAGAAGAAGGTCTTCGTTCTCAACAAGCGGAACATCGAGCTCAACTGATCTCACGCCCTACTTCACCGGGATCAGCCGCAGTGCGTCGAGCCCGGCCGCGTATCCTGTGGATGCCGGGTTGCGGCCGATCATCTGAATGGTCAGCGTGTTCTGGCCGGGTACGACCTCGACCTCGCCGGCGAAGACGGTCCGATTGGCGATTCTCGGCGAGAAGGTGTCAATCGGCGCTCCGACCGAAACGTCGTTGAAGTGCAGTTGGGCGATCCCGTAGTCCCATGAGGTGCCCAGCCGGACGGCAAGGGTGTAGCGGCCAGCCTGCATCGAGGACGGCAGGATCAGGCCGGCCGATTCGCCCTGGCGGCGGAACCGGAGGAACGCCAGCTCGCCCTGAGACAGGGCCGGGGGGGCGCTCATCCTCAGCGATTGGCTCGTGGCCTTGACCGAGGAGTTCGAGGTCAGGGGCAGGCCCTCGCCTTCGATCGCACCCTCCCACCGGTAGGGCGTGGTCCAGTTGCCGATCCAGTCCGCGGGCGAGCGGCTGTTGCCGTGTACGGAGAAGACATCGAAACCGTCGGGGTTGAATTGCCCAGGATGCACGTAGCGATAGGACTGGCCCCAGGGATCGCGTCCCGGACGTTCCGCATACGGCCAGCGGCCGGCGGATTCCGGGAATCGGTCGGGGCGGGTGGTCAGCTCGTCCAGGTTGCGAGGGTACTCCTTCGTGTCCGCGACGAACTTGCGAATGGCGGCATCCAGCTGGGTGACCGTCCGGCGAGCCCGGTCGATCCAGCCGGCAAAGAGCTTCTCCTCGTCGGCCAGGTACTGCCGCATCTGTCCCGGCAGGTCGTCCCAGGGGAATCGGCGGATCGAAATGCCATCCAGCCCGCAGTCGTAGCCGGGTGTGTCCGCGTCGTTCTTCCGGGCGAGGATGTGCGCCCCGACGCACTCGAGACGGACGCGGTAGTCACCCGGCTTGAGGTGGTGAATCCCGACCTTGGTCTCGAGCCGGGTCCCGTAGATGAAGTTCTCCGGCCGATTCTCCTTCCAGGCAAGATAGGGGTCATAGAAGTCCATGGCTCTCGCGAGCAGGATATCGCCGGTGGGGCCGCAAAGGGTCACCTTCCAGATGCCCTGGGTGCGGAAGAGACGCTGGAACAAGGAGATCGAGTACTTGCCTTCATCGGCGACACGGCAGGGGATTTCGAACCAGCCGCCGGGTCCTTCGTTGGTCACGTAAAGCATCTGCTTCTGATGACAGACGCGGTTGGTGCGGCGGGCCGCTTTCACGCCGGGCCCGGTCTTGATTTCGCCGGCCATCTCGGCCACTTCGACCACCGTCTCGGCATGGACGCGCTCCTTGACCGGCGGGAACGGGTCGGAGGTCGCGGCCGGTGCGTCCTGGTACCAGTAGGCGACCGAGGAACAGAAATCCGGCCGATACTTGAAGTTGTACTCCTGCGAGCGGCCGGTCTCCGGATCCGTGACCCGGCAGTAGCTGCGTCTTTCGATCTCGACCTTGAGGGATTCGCGGAAGGTGACCGGTGCCTGGATGTGCCAGCGGTAGGCGGTGAAGCGGCAGTCCTCCCCGTTGGGTTCCTTGATGGTCACGCCGGTGTTCAGGTTGGTGAACAGCCGGAAGTTCCAGGCATCGTTGAAGAAGTCCTCCGTACCGGTGCCGACGATGGAAGGCTCTTCCTCGCCGTCAATGTAGAATCGGTCGTCGGATTCGCCGAACCAGCTGTCGTAGCTGCACTGGGTGGAGAACACCGTGCCCACGTAATGCCCTCGGCCCTGGCCTTCGAAGATCACGTAGGGGGAGAAGGGCCTGGCGGGGAATTCCTGGCGGTATCGGGCGTGGAAGTAGAGCATGTCCGCCGGCGCCTGGGGGAGTTCCATCCAGTCGAACTGCCAGTAGACGCCCAGGTCGTACGGGCCCTCGTTGGCGATTTCGATGCGTGCACTCCGGCGAAACGGCATCCGCCAGTAGCAGTTCAGGGCGCGTCCGTAGGAGGTCACCTCGATCGGCAGAGTCTGGACGTTGGCGGTCATGCCGTTGCCCGCGGCGAAGAAATCGCCGATGGGGGTCTCGACCGAGGGCGTTTGGGAGCCGTCCCACCAGATCCGGAGCACCGCGGTGCGCGGGTATCGTCGGTCGCGGCTGAAGAGCGTGAACCACATGTGTCGGATCTCGCCCGGCCCGCGCAGCTCCGTGAGCACCGCGCTCTGGCCGGGGGCGATGTGCCAGGCGTCCACGTTCGACTCGGGGTCGAACAGGCCGCTGGACGCGCGGCGGGCCTGACCCTCGACAGACCGGGCGATCTCCGCCAAGGGGTTGGCCTGCACGCTGTGGGCGGCCAGAACTCCTGAAAGAAGGACGAGATACCAGGTTCGACCATTCCTCATGTTCCACCTGCCTTGTGCCGCTGAAAGAGGTCGGATCGTAGATTACACTCGGGCCGCGGGCTGGGAAAGAGAGAACCGTGAGCACTTCCGAGAGGTATTGTCGGGTTCCTCGATCCGGGTGGTGAGAGTTCCTGCCCCGGGGACTGCCGCGGCGTCGCCCGGGCTCATCCGCTCTGCCCGGGGACCGAGGCGGGCCTCAGCCCCGAGCTCTTCAGTCGATGGATGGGTGCCGAAACTGTGGCCGGCAGGGGCCCGGAAAGGGGGTGGCCGGTCCCCGCACACGGGTGTTGACGGTCGCGCCCAGCCGGCTTGCCCGGGGCGGTCGGGCAAAGGAGGCCAAGGACCGGAGCCGGGCTTGGACGCCCGCGTGGCTTGGTCCTGCCGTTTGACCGCAACCGGGGCGGTTCTCTCGTAAAGTTATTTTGGACAATAGGTTACAATGCGCGAGGGCGGCTTCCGCGTTCGGCCTGCCGGCCCCCGCGGTCACGGCTTGATTTCCTTCGCCGGTGGGTGGATAATGCCGGGTTCTAGCTGTGGATGGCTACCGCCTCCTGTGCCCGGGCTCCGGGATGGTTCTGACGGGGCGGCGGGGCGAAGTGGCGGTTCGGTGTTCGAAAGGAACGCGTTCTCATGGGCAGGAAGAAGTTCACCCACTCGGAAGAGCAGCTCCGCGGTGATTCCCGGTATAACAGCCGGCTGGTTAGCAAGTTCGTCAATTGCCTGATGTACGACGGCAAGAAGAGCGTGGCGAGCCGCGTGTTCTACGATGCGATGGAGATCATCGGCAAGAAGGTCAAGGACGCCCAGCCAATCGAGGTCTTCGAGACCGCCCTGCAGAACGTCAAGCCGAATATCGAGGTCCGCAGCAAGCGAGTCGGCGGCTCCAACTACCAGGTTCCCATCCAGGTGAACCGCAAGCGCCAGCAGTCCCTGGCCATTCGCTGGCTGCTTGAGGCCTCGCGCGGCCGCAAGGGCTCGCGGATGTGCGAGAACCTCGCCAAGGAACTCATCGACGCCTACCACCGTGAAGGCACGGCCATGACCACACGCGAGAACGTCCACCGTATGGCCGAGGCCAACAAGGCATTCTCGCACTTCGCGTGGTGAGAAGAGCAGCGTTCAGCACTCGGCGTTCAACACTCAGCTCTCAGCAGTCCGCTTTTCGAAGGCGAAGGTTCCCTGCCTATCGCGCCGCGGTTGGCCGAGGAGAATCGTCGCTGGGCTGGGTCCGGCTCCGCGGGTCATTGGACACCGCCTCCGCCGCGACCACCCGCGGAGCGACCTCACCCTGGTAGCAGGGCCGGTCACGTTGCCTATAATGGTTTCCCATGGCGACCAGACAGCAGGAACTGATCCGGGCGAGCGGGTGCGAGGTGCGGTTCGACGAGCTGACCCGTACCCTCTACGCCACCGATGCCTCCATCTACCAGATCAAGCCGATGGGGGTGGCCTTTCCGCGCAGTGCGGCCGACGCCTCGCGCGTCGTTCTCGGTGCGGCCGAGGCCGGCGTGGCGGTAACGCCGCGCGGCGCCGGTACCGGCCTGGCCGGCGGAGCGGTCGGCGACGGCCTGATCATCGACTTCGCCCGATACGGCCGACAGATCACCGATCTGAACGTCGAGGCCCGGACCGTACGCGTCGGGGCAGGCGTCGTGCTCGACCAGCTCAACGAGTACCTCAAGCCGCACGGCCTGTGGTTTGGCCCGGATGTGGCGACTAGTTCTCGGGCGACGCTGGGCGGGATGATCGCTGCCAATTCGTCCGGCGCCCGGGCCCCGATCTACGGAACGACCGTCGATCACGTGCGTTCGCTGGCGGTGGTTCTGGCCGACGGAGCGGTCGCCACGGTGGGCAAGGATCATCCCGATCTACCCCGTCATCGCGCGGCGGCCGACCAACTGGTGCTGCAGTACGCCGATGCCATCCAGCAACGGCTGCCCAACGATATCTGCAAGCGCTGGCCGGGCTACGGGTTCGATGATTACCTTCGCCGGATGGGCGATCTGACCCAGCTCATCGGCGGCAGCGAGGGCACCCTGGCCGGGATCACTTCAGCGGAGCTCAACCTTGTCCCGCTTCCGCCGCCGTCCAACAAAGGCCTGGCAGTGTTCTTCTTCGATTCGGTGCCGGAGGCGATGCAGGCCACGGTGGCCCTCCTCGATCTCCACCCGGTGGCGATCGAGCACATCGACCGGCTGCTCCTCGATCAGACCCGGGGACAGCTGGCATTCCAGGCCGCCCGGTCGCTCATGCGACTGGACGAGGAGCCGTGCGCGGCCCTGCTGCTGGTCGAGTTCTACGACCACGTCGAGGACCAGTTCCTGGCCCTGGACAAGCTGCACCTCGGCCGGCGCAAACTCATCTGCCGTGACATCAAGCAGCAGGAGCTTATCTGGACGCTGCGCAAGAGCGGCCTCACGCTGTTGACCGCCTGCACGGGGCCCGCCAAGCCAACGCCGGGTATCGAGGATGTGTGTGTTCGGCCGCACCAGTTGCCCGATTACGTCAGCGGGCTCATGGGCATTCTCAATCGGGTCGGCGTGCAGGCTTCATACTACGGCCACGCCGCGCCCGGCCTGCTCCACGTGCGGCCCAGACTCAACCTGCACACCGCCGAGGATATTGCCAAGTACCGCACCATCTGCGATGAAGTCTCCGCCCTGTGCGTCCAGTTCAAGGGCTCGCTGGCCGGCGAACACGGCGTGGGCATCACCCGGACTGAATACCTGCCCGACCATCTGGGCCCCGAACTGATGGCCGCAACCCGCGAGCTCAAACGCCTGTTCGATCCCAAAAGGCTCTTCAACCCCGGCAAGATCGTCTGCGACGGCCGGTATCGGCTGGAGACCAACCTCCGCTACGGAGCGGGCCACAGAATCGACCTGCCCTTCACCCCGCTCATCGGCTTCGTCGAGCGCGACGGGTCGTTCGTCGCCAACTTGGAGCAGTGCAACGGCTGCGGCGGCTGTCGCAAAGACCCGGTCACGATGTGCCCGACCTATCTCGCCACCGGCGAGGAGGTCATGTCCACCCGCGGCCGAGCCAACATCATTCGCGCCGCCCTTGAACGCCGCCTCGGCGACGGCGAGGTCCTGCTCAGCGAGGAACTCGGCATCACCCTCGACAACTGCCTCTCGTGCAAGGCCTGCAAGCGAGAGTGCCCGTCGAACGTGGACCTGGCCCACCTCAAGGCCGACCTCAACAACGCCAGGCACCAACAAGGCGGCGTACCGCTGCTCGATCGCATGATCGCCAACGCTGACCTGCTCGGCCGGCTCAACTGCGGCCCACAGGCCCCGATCGTCAACACCGTCCTGCGCAACCCACTGACCCGCTGGCTCATGTACAAGGTCCTCGGCTTCACCACCGAGCGGCCGATGCCGCCCTACGCATCGCATCGCTTCGACCGCTGGTTCGCCAAGCGGCGCAACGGCCGCGGGCACGTCACCGGCAGTCGCGGGCGGGTCATCCTCTGGGACGACACCTGGGTGCGCTACAATGAGCCCAACATCGGCCAGGCGGCGGTCAAGGTGCTGGAGGCGGCCGGCTTCGAGGTCCTGCTGCCCGAAGGCCGCAAGTGCTGCGGGCGACCGGCCATGAGCCGCGGCGTGCTCGACCTGGTACAAAAACTCGGCCGGCATAACGTCGCCCATTTCATGGGCCAGGGCGGCGACGAGCCGATCATCTTCCTCGAGCCGTCGTGCCACTCCATGTTCATCGACGACTACCGCAACCTCGGCATCCCCGACGCCGACAAGGTCGCCAAACGATGCCTGCAGTTCGAGTCGTTCGTGCATGCCCTGCTGCAGCGCGAGCCCAACGCCCTGCCGCTCCGCAAGGAGACCCTCAAGGTCGCCATCCACGGCCATTGCCACATGAAGGCCCTCGGCGATCCCAAGATCCTGCCCACGCTGGCGGAAAAGATCCCCGGCACGAGTGCCACGCTGATGGACACCGGCTGCTGCGGCATGGCCGGCGCGTTCGGTATGCTGGCCAAGAAGTACGAGCTGTCCAGACAGGTCGCCCAGCCGCTGATCGACAAGATCAACGCCCTGCCGCCGGGCACCAAGCTGGTCGCCTCCGGTACGAGCTGCCGCCACCAGATCACGCACCTGACCACGGCCAAGCCGCTGCACATGGCCGAACTGCTGGCCGAGGCGCTGGGTTGACAAGTACTTCAGAACTTATGAACTGGTTTCGGGTGCCTGACAGCTGATCGCTGAGAGCTGACCGCTTCTTTCACGCGTACCCGTCGTAGCCGGAGCCCATGCCCTCGAGCATCTCGGACATGGCCTTCTCCAGGTGCTCGTTGGCGGCCGCGACCATGTCGGCGGCAGCTTGGCCCTGGCCCTGGGTGATCTTGAGGATCTTGGCGGCCACGGCCATCTGGACCTCGGCCGTTGTCTGGGCAGCTTTAAACCCGACAATGCTATCGATGAGGCTCATGCTGTCTTACATCGGCTATTGCCGGAGTTGAGTCGAGCGGGGCGGCCGAGGACCGATAATCGCGGGCCACCGGCGCGGCCTTCTCACGGCTGCTCATGGCATGGATCGTCCCCGCCGCCCTTGACGGACCCGTACGCGTCCGGTGATGCTCTCACCTGGAGGACTTTGCCGATGGGATTCTCTCTTAACGCGATCGATCTGACCATCATCGTCGGCTCGCTGCTTCTGGTAGTGCTTGTGGGTCTGCGGGCCGGGCGGCAGGGTGACCAGACGGCCCGCGGTTACTTCCTCGCGTCGGGCAAGCTGCCCTGGTGGATCATCGGCTCGGCCTTCGTCTCGACCAGCGTTTCCAGCGAGCAGATCGTCGGCACGGTCGGGGCCGCCTACCAGCACGGTATGGGCATCGCCAACTGGGAGTGGTGTAGCCTCCCGGTCTACACCCTGCTCATGCTCTTCTTCATTCCCGTCTATCTGCGGAATCGGGTCACAACGGTCTCCGAGTTCCTGGGCCGCCGCTACGGCCCGGCCTGCGCGGACTTCTACAGCTTCGTCATGCTCTTCGCCTACGTGTTCATCTTCCTCGTGCCGGTCCTGTACGGCGGCACGGTGGCCATTTCGGGGCTGACCGGCTGGCACTTCCACGCGGTCCTCTGGGGCATGGTCGTGATCGTGGCCCTCTACACAGTCAAGGGCGGCCTGGCCTCGGTCATGTGGACGGACGCCCTGCAGTGCCTGATGCTCGTCGGCGGGGGCGTGGTACTGTTCTTCGTCGCCCTCGGCCGGATCGACGGCGGCTGGGAGGCCATGATCCAGGCCAGCCCGGAACGGTTCCATCTCTACCGCCCGGCCGACGACCAGGCCGCTCCTTTCCTCGGCCTGCTGACCGCGATGTTCGGCGTCGTCCTGTTCTACCAGGCGGGCAACCAGGTCATGATTCAGCGCGTGCTCGGAGCCCGCTCGGAATGGGACGGCTACATGGGCATCATCTTCGCCGGGTTCATCAACTTCCTGCGCCCCCTGGTCACCTGCTTCTTGGGCTTGATCGTGTACCACTGGATCCACGTGATGAAGATGGCCGAACCGCTCGAGAAGGGGGATCTGGCTTTCCCCTTCGTGCTCAAGTCCATGGCTCCGCAGTGGGGACTGCGCGGGATCGTGCTGGCCGGCTTCCTGGCGGCGGTCATGTCCACGCTGAGCGCCCTGTCCAACTCAACGGCCACCCTGTTTGCCCTCGAGGTCTACCGCAAGTGGATCCGCCCGCAGGCCGACGACGCCCGCACTGTACGCATCGGCCGGACCGCGGCCCTGGCCTCGCTGGTGATCGCGGCCCTGGTGGCACCGAGCGTCGAGCATCTGGGCGGTATCTTCAAGTACTTCCAGACGGGCGTGACCTACCTGTCGACGCCATTCCTGTCGGCCCTGTTTCTGGGCGTGCTGTGGAGACGCACGAATTACGCCGGCGGGCTGTTCGGGCTCATCGGCGGCTCGGCTATCCAGCTGGTCATCGCGATCGCTCTTCCCTGGGTGCTGGGCCACTCAGTTCACTGGCTCTACCTGGCCTTCTTCGCCCAGGTGCTGACCATGATCGGAATCGTGCTCGTCTCGCTGGCCACCCCTCCCCCGCCCAAGGAGTTGTGGGAGCCGTTTCAATGGAGTCCGGCCCTGCTGGCTGCTCCGGACGGCGGAAAGGCGCGGCCATGGTATCAGACCATTACCTTCTGGTATCTGTTCTATGCGGCGATCTGGGTCTACCTGTACTATCGGTACTGGTGAGTGATCTTGTCGAAGGGAAGCCTATGGCACGGAAGCTGAGGTCGATCGGGTTGGTGATTCTGCTCGGTCCATGCCTTGCCGCGAAGGCCGCCGAGCCTTTCGCCTGGCGGGAGGTGTCGTTCACCGCCCGGTGCGACGGCACGCAGCAGCTCTACGTGATAGGCCTGCCCGAAAGGTTCAATACCGCCAAGCCGCACGACCTGTTGATTGCCCTGCACGGTCATGGGTCTGATCGCTGGCAGTTCGTCCGCGACGGGCGGCCGGAGTGCCGGGCATCGAGAGTGACCGCCGCCGCCCACGACATGATCTACGTCTCGCCCGACTACCGGGCCACGACATCCTGGATGGGACCGAAGGCCGAGGCCGACCTGGTTCAGATCATTGAGCAGCTCGAGCAGGAGTATCGCGTCAAGCGGGTGTTCATCTGCGGCGGCTCGATGGGCGGATCCTCCGCCCTGACTTTCGCCGCCCTGCACCCCGAGTTGATCGCTGGCGTGGCCTCGATGAACGGTACCGCCAACCACCTCGAATACACCAACTTCCAGAACGCGATCGCCGAGTCCTTCGGCGGCCTGAAGGCGGACAAGCCACTGGAGTACAAGAACCGCAGCGCCGAGTACTGGCCCGAGCGGCTCACCATGCCGGTCGGCATTACCGCGGGCGGAAAGGACACGCTGGTCCCGCCGGGAAGTGTCCTTCGACTGGCGCACGTGCTGAAGGAAATGCGGCGGCCGGTTCTTCTTCTGTACCGCGAGGAGGGGGAACACTCGACCGATTACGACGACGCCCGCCTCATGCTGGAGTACGTGGTGGCCCGCAGGACCGACTCCTCTTCGCCATGATCGCCGAAGGGACCGGAGGCTTTATGTCCACTGTTGCCCTGCTCACTGATTTCGGGACTCGAGACCATTACGCGGCCACCATGAAAGGGATGATCCTTCAAATCAACCCCAAGGTGACCCTGGTCGACGTCACGCACGAGATCGCCCCGCAACATGTCCTTGAAGGCGCCTTTGTCCTTCGCCAGACGCTCCCGTTCTTCCCGGTCGAGACCGTCTTCGTGGTCGTGGTCGATCCGACGGTCGGAACCAGCCGCCGCATTCTGGCCGCACGGTACAACAACCGGTTCGTCCTGGCTCCGGACAATGGCCTGCTGACCTTCCTTCACCGCGATGCCCAGCTGCAGGAGATCCGGGTGGTCGAGAATCGGCAGTTTATGGCCGCGACGCTGTCCGCGACCTTCCACGGCCGTGACATCCTGGCCCCGGTTGCCGGCCATGTTTCCCGCGGGACCGCTCTTGACCGATTGGGGCCGCCCGCAGACCGAGTGGAGGTGCTCGACATCCCTCGCCTGCAATGGTCGCGGGACGGCTCCATCACCGGCCAGGTCATTTACGTCGATCACTTCGGCAATCTGATCACCAACATCGCCGAGGCCGATCTGAGCGGTCCGCGGCTCCAGGTCCGGGGGCGTGAGGTCATGCTCGGTGATCGCCGGATTGGTCCGGTCCGCATCACCTACGCGGACGTCCCTCGAGGGGAACCTGTGGCCCTCATCGGCAGCACCTGCATGCTCGAAATCGCGATCAACGCGGGGAACGCCGCCCACACCCTGCAAGCCGGCTGTGGAACCCGCGTGCACATGACACCCTGATTGGCCTCGCCTCAGCCATGCGGGCCATGGCACAGGACGCCGGTCGTTTCATGGCCGCGGTTCAGGGTCGCTTGGCGCCCAGGAAGCGCTCGTCCCACTCCTTCCGGTAGAGCCGATCACCGGGCTTGAGGCTGCTGATCTGTACGCACGGCGGCGAAGAGTGAACAAAGTGGGTCGGTGTGATGGCGATGCCGGTGTGCGAGATCTTGCCGGTCACGTCCACGAAGTACACTCGGTCGCCCGCCCGGATGTCGTCTCGATACCAGTGTGTCGCCACGAGTTTCCCGCTGAGGAACTGCTGAGCGGCGTCGCGGGCCACCGGTGTTCCCTCGTCCTCGCACACGTTGGTGACCATGCCGCTGCAGTCTGGTCCGACCGGGGAGCGCCCGGAGAAGACGTACGGCATGTACTGCAGCGTCAAGGCCGTCTTGGCCCGGATCTCGAGCCGGTCACCGTCATCGATCGGGCGAACCTTGTCCGGCAGTGCCTGGATCACGCCGTCGTCCGGTCCAAGGAGATCGATCGCGGAGGCATTCGCCCTCAGGATCGGCAGCCGCGAGCCGCGCGGAACGCGCAGCGTGGGCAGTTCGAGGTTGGCCAGCAGTGCCCCCTGACGGGCCCGGCTTCGAGCCTGGAACGATTGGCGACCCAGCAGGCGGATCGACTCCTCGCGCACCCAGCCATGATAGCCGTCGCCGGCCTGCACGAGGAAAAAGCCTGGCTCGCGGTCGAGCAGGAACAGCAGCTCGCCGTAAAGCAGCTGCGTCTGCCGCGTGGCCAACTCGGTCGGCTCCTGGAAGGTCAGGGCGGTGGTGGCCACGCACACGCCGAACAGCTTGCCGCCCAGCCGCTGGTTGTCCGGCAGGAGGCGCATCTCGGACCGGACGTTCCTGACACCCAGGGCGTGCAGGGCAATCTCGAGTGTGGGCACGAATGTGGGAACACTCGTCGCACCGCCGGCCACGACCGTGTCGCCGTCCAGCGTCACCTGGGGAGCGTAGTAGATCGCCGTGTTGTCGCTCAGAGCCGCGCGGCGCAGCATGGTCGCGAACCATGCCGCTCTGGAGACGGGCAGGTCGCCTTCCGGCCATATCGAGCGGGCAACCACGCCAACCTGGTGATGCAGAAACTCCTCAAGACTCTCAAAAGAAGGCCTCGCCCTTCTCGCGGGCGGGTGGGGCCATCGCCGGGCTCGAGCCGCGTCCAGCGTTTCCTGGTTCTCCTTCACGCACGCGGTCAGAGCCTTGAAAACCTCCTCCGCCCAGTCGATATGACGGTGCCGCCTGTCCTCGCCGCTGGCCGGCATCGGCAACGTAATCCTGATATCCGGGATGCGGTCCGGCAGGTACTCGCCGGTAACCACGTCGGATGCCCCCAGCCCACTGGCCATGGCTTGTTGAATGCGCGGATAAGGCCATCCCTTCGCCGGCTCCGGTGTCGGCGGGCAGGCCGTCGAGTAACCGATGCCGACGATGAAATGGGCGCCCGTTTCCCTGCACAAATGGCTGATCCAGTCTTCGCCGGACGGCGCCTTCGCCGGTCGCGGCCGGTCGTCCAGACGCACCATCACCGCCCGCCCGTCGGCTTTCTGGATCAGATGGACCAGATGGGCCGCGGTCAGCAGGGCCATCTCGTCGGCCGCGCGCCGCTCGACGCCCGCCGGTTCGCCGCCAACGGCATCGACCACGACCGACAGGCCCCGCATCCCGTTTCTCGGCGGCAGCCACACCGGCTGGAACGCCTCGATCGCATCACGAATCATGGCATCCAACTCCGAACTGGGCGAACTCGTCGCCCCGGCGGTGAGGCCGCCACAAGCCAGGCAGACCCATAGGCAGGCTGAGAAGAGCATGATCAAGGCACATCCCTTTCGCTGGGTCGGTGTTGGCCCGTTTCCAGCTTCTGGCGAGTCGGCCCCGCTCGGGCTTCCGCCCTGGTCACCTGCGACGGTTCGGCGTTCCCTTTCACGGTGAACGCGGCCCGGCTTCCTGGCGTTTCAACGCTTCCGCGGGTTGGGTTGCGGGCACGTAGATGATCCGGTCCGGCTGGGTCGGGGCGTAGGCGTTGCGCGCCGGGATCGTGAGCCGATCGAAGGCCGTGTAATCCTTGATCGCACCCACCCGGCCGATGCGGACCGACTTGCGGAGCAGGCCGCGCCCGTTGTTGCAGTCGCTGAACTTGCCGACGCCGTAGCCGGGCCCGTGGGTACCCGACAGGTTCGAGGAGAAGTACTTCATGCCCGTGATCTTCCCCGCTCCGTCACGTATCCAGTCCACGAGAATGACCGAATGCCCGCCCGGCGGGGTGGTGCTGTAGCTCAGGAAATCGCCTGGCTTCGCGTCCTCCAGGTTGGGAATCGCCCGGCCGAGGCCGTAGCTCACGATCCCGCGCTGCTCGCAGTCACCTTGGCCTTCGATGTACCAAAGCTGCAGCATGTTGAACAGGTCGTTGAACGTCATCCCGTTAAAATCGTCGGGATCCAGGCCTTTCTGGATATTGCGGAGCTTCATTGCCCGGATGAAAATCTCGAAGGTGAGCCCGCAGCAGTAGCTGCACCGGGAGCCGTCGGGATAGGCCTTGGCCACAACCATGCCCTTGAACCACATGTCCTGGGTCACCCCGTTATAAATATCATATTCGCGCGGATCCCAGCCGCAGTGATAGGGGTAGGACCCGTCCAGGGGGTAGGCCGAGATCACCTTGAGAACGTAAGGGTTGAGCGAGCCCTCGGCGTCGTCTGCGATCATCTCCTCTCGGCCGTAGGCCTTGGCCAGCGCCTTGTCCACCGGCGAGAACCCGCGGGTGTCCACCGGGTAGACCCGCGGCAAGTAGGTGTAGCGCTTGGGGGGGGGCTGCTTCCTGGCCGGTCGGGTGGCCGCGGCCTGGTCCGGGGGCGTTCGCGTGGCGGCCTGCTGCGTGGCGGCGACCGATTGCCTGGCGGCCGATGGGTCCATCGTCTGGCATCCGGCGACGGCCAGCAGCGCGGTCTCGATGGCGGTCAGCGTCAGAACGGTCATCTCACGGTGATTAGTGCTCGCGAGCATCCAGGGTCCTCCCTTCGACCGAGTAGCATACCCAGAAGCTCCCCTGCGGGCGAGCGGGAAGGCGCGCCCGTCGCACTCGGTCCGGCGCAGCCGGGACATCGCCCCGGGTCGTCCATGATCGACATCCGCATATCCATGAGGATCACGTCGAAGGGCTGGTCACTCTGTTCCGTGGCGAGTGCGGCCTCGATCGCGAGCCGCCCGTTCTCCGCGCCCCGGATCCACGTTCCGTTCTCGCGGGACAAGTGGCGGATGAGATGCCAGTTTTCGGGCCCGTTCTCCTTCATCTTCCATCGCTCGGTGAAGCGTATCGCTCCAGCGGGAAAGCCCAGTTCTCGTCGGAATGCTGAACTCGCGTGTCGTTCGGGGGCCCGAGCCTCGCGTCCGGCCGAACGGCGGCTGGTGTGCCGTCAAGAGATGGGCTTTTCGATCCTGCCTCGCTACACTGGGCGCCCATCGCGGCAGGAAGTGCAGGGCCGGCTTCCAAGCCGTGATTCGACCACCAGGATGCCGATCCGGCGCCTGGCGGGACAGGTCCTGAACCAGAGGCTCGTCTGTGAGTCGAGGAGGTGTCACCATGTCCACGCTTCCGCACTTCGTTCGCGGCTTCGTGTTATCGCTCCTGGCCGGCTCGATCGCATCGGGATCGGGGCAGGCGTACGAGGATGTGGCCTTTCCTCAGGACCACGCCGTCCGGTTCAGGAGCGAGGTCAGGCTGGCCGACCACGACCTTCGCACGGTACGGGCCGACCGAGACGGCAGAGTCCTGGTCAACACCAACAACGGGCTGCTCAAAGCCCATGAGGGTCGGCTCGTCCGCTACCGAGAGCTGGCCGGCATTGCCGAGCTGGACCATCGCGACCTCGAACTGCTCGGCGGCAAGTTCGTCTTCCTGACCGATAGGTTCCTGCTACCTCTTCACAAGGCGGGCGCGGATTACCGGCCCAACGGGCCAGCGAACTTCACTCGAGCGGCCCCGGCCGCTCCGGGACGCTACCTGCTGCTGTCCTCGGCCAAGATCGCCGAGGTGCGCGGCGAGCAGGTTCTTGAGCAGCCGAACCCGGGGTTCACCGAGGTGCTGTTCGATCACGCCGACGACTCCTTCATCGTCTATTCCGCAACGGCTCTGGCTCGCTGGCGCGACGGCCAACTCCTCGAGCTGCCTGTTCCCGCGGCCCGTATCGCCGGTCTTGTCGCGGTCGCCAGGGACAATCTCAAAGTTGCCACCAACAAGGGGCTTTACACCGTCACCGGTCTCGGGGCGACGCTGGACAAGGTGTCGCTGCCCTGGTCGGAACTGACCTGCATCACCCGCGACGCGCAGGACCGGCTGTGGGTCGGCTCGACGCGGGGAGCCTTCAGCCTGGATCGCTCCGGGCACATCAACTACTACGCCGGGCCGCGCTGGCTGGCCGATGACCGGGTGATCGACCTCTTCGTGGATTCGCGCAACGACGTGTATGTACTCGGTAAGGGCGGCCTATCCAAGATCGAGTTCACCCCCATGACCCTGGCCGACAAGGCCGCGCGGAAACTGGACGTCCTGCGGTCCGGCCACATCCGCTATGGGCTCGTCTCCGACGTCCGCTTGCCGGATGGTGATTACGCCCGGGCGCGACTCACCGACTCCGACAACGACGGCCTATGGTCGGCAATGTACCTGGCCGGTGAGGCGTACCGTCTCGCCGTCACCGCTGCAACCGACGCCCGCGAGAACCTCATGGACGGTCTGGACGCCCTTGAACGGCTGGTCACGATCACCGGCATTCCCGGTTTCGAGGCCCGCACGTTCGAGCTGGATGGCTTCAAGGTATCCGACCCCGAGCGATGGCGAACCCGTCCGCAACGCGACTTCGAATGGAAAGGGCACACCTCGAGCGACGAAATCGTCGGAACCTTCTTCTTCTACGGCGTGCTCGATGAAACCATCGCCAGGAAAGACCCGGCCCTGCGCAAACGCATCGCCGGGATTGTCGGAGCCATTACCACCCATATCCTCGACCATCGGCTCTATCTCGTAGACATCGATGGCAAACCGACCACCTGGGGTCGCTGGAATCCCGAGTACGTCAATCAACCCGTCATCGGCGGCGATCGGCGGCTCAACTCGATCGAGATCCTCTCCTTCCTCCAGCTGGCCTTCAGCTTGACCGGCTCCCAGCGATTCAAGGACGCGTTCTACGAGCTGGTCAACGGGCATGGCTACGCCGACAACACGGTCAAATGGCTGCCCGACCCGATGGGCGAATGGAACCATTCCGACGACGAGCTGTACTGGCTCAGTTACTACAACCTCGTCCGCTACTGCTTCGATGACAAGCTCAAGCCGACATTCCTGGCCAGCGCCCGCAGGCACTACGAGGTCACGAAGCGCAAACGCAACCCCGTCTGGAACTTCATCTACGGGGGCATCACCGGCGAACCGATCGATCTGGACGGGAGCGTGTGGATTCTCCGCGAGTATCCCCTGGACAGCCGCAACTGGCGGACGGTCAACTCGCACCGCGGGGACATCAAGATCGAGCGACGCCCCGATGTCGAACCCGAAGCCGTACCGCAACTGCCCCCCGACGAACGCCGGATTCAGAAGTGGAACGGCAACGAGCTCAACGTCGACGGCGGCGGCGACGGCCAGAGCGGCGAGTCCGGAGCGGAGTACCTCCTGCCCTATTGGATGGGCCGCTACTACGGCTACATCTCGGCCCCCCGTGCCGCCCAGTGACCTCCGACGTGGACAGCCCGGACGCTCGATGGTATGAAGCCCGCAACGAGAACGGAGAACGCCCCGTTGCCGAGCAACAACCGTGAGAGTCCTCCACCGTCCCGCGACCAGCCCACCTCGAGCGGTGAGCCTCGGCTTGGCCCCGGCCGCTACCTGATTCTCGCAGCCGCAGTCGTCATGCAGCTCTGCCTCGGCGCGACTTATGCCTGGTCCATCTTCGTTGACGCTCTCAGAGCGGGGACCGGCATGAGCCAGGCCGCGGCCCAGGTCCCGTTTACCGTGTTCTACATGATCTTCCCGGCGACGCTCATCGTCTCGGGCATGTTGCTGGGTCGGCTTGGACCGCGCCGCTGCGCGATCGTCGGCGGACTGGTGTTCGGCGGCGGCTGGGTTTTCGCCGGCCTGGGCGGCGTTCATTCCGCGTTCACCGTGCTAGGCATCGGCGTGCTCGGCGGCCTCGGCGTCGGGCTGGCCTACATCGTACCCATCGCCACGGGGATGCTCTGGTTCCCCCGCAATAAGGGCCTCGTGACCGGGGTGGCCGTCGCCGGCTTCGGCGGCGGAGCAGCCATCGTCTCTCAGACCGCCGAGCATTTCATGAGCGCTGGGCTCAGCCCGTTCCAGGCCTTCGTGGGCTTCGGCCTGGCGTTCGCTGCCTTGATCGTCCTGGCCGGCTCGTGTATGCGGAATCCGCCCGGACACGTCGCTTGCAGGACCCGCTTGTCGGCGGCTGGTGAATTCCTTCGGGATCGGCACTTCATCATGCTGTACGTGGCCATGTTCGTCGGCCTGGCGGCCGGCTTCATCGTCAGCGGCAACCTCAAGCAGATGGGAGCCGGATCGGCCACGGCCACAGCCGCTCTCGCGGTGGCCCTGTTCGCCGTCGCCAACGCCGCCGGACGTGTGACCTGGGGCACACTCTTCGATCGCGTCGGGCCGACTGCCATTCGGATCAACCTGGCGACGCAGGCGGCCGTATTCCTCGCCGCTCCCTGGTGGCTCAACTCGGCGGCCGGATTGGGATTCCTGGCCTTGGGCGCGGGCTTCAACTACGGCGGCGTGCTGGTTCTGTACGCATCCTCCGTGGCCAGCCATTGGGGCCCCGAGCGGGTCGGCCCGGTCTATGGCTGGCTGTTCTCAGCCAATATCCCCGCCTCCGTCGCCCCGATAATGGCGGGACTGGTGTTTGACCGGACGAACAGCTTCACCATCCCACTGGTCGCGGTCGGCGTTCTCCTCGCCGTGACCGCCGGCGTGCTCCGTGCCGAACGCTGACTTGCACGGGATGAGTGATCGGTGACCGCATCACGTGGAGAGCCCTCATGAGTCTCAAACGCGCCTCACGTCTCGACAAGGAGGACCACCGGAAATTGGTGCTTTGGGCCCTCCATTGTGCCGGGCACGTGCTCCGGTACTTCGAGGAGAAGCACCCGGGAGATGTCCGGCCGCGCAGGGCCATCAAGGCGGGGCGGGCCTGGGTGCGCGGCGAGATGACCGTGCCCCAAGCGCGCGCCGCCGCGTTCGCCGCCCACGCCGCAGCTCGCGACGCCAAAGATCCCGCAGCCCGCGCCGCCGCCCGCGCCGCCGGCCAGGCCGTCGCCACCGCCCACGTCCCCGGCCATGCCCGCCATGCCGCCGCCTACGCGGTAACCGCCGCCGTGGCGGCCGCCGATCCTGCCGAAGCTGCAGTCGGTGCGACCGAGCACACGTGGCAGTACCAGCGTCTTCCCAAGCATCTCCGATCCGTCGTGGAGCTTGATCGAAAGGGGCGTCGGGGCGAATCAGGTCGAGGAGCATGATTTGCCCAGGCCAATGGCAAGGCTTTGCCTCCGGGCTTGAGGCTTTGTTCCTCGCCGCCGCCAATTGCCTTGACCCGCGCCTGTTAGCCGGGATGAACGGTTCCCTGCGATCCCGCCCCGGGCGGGATCGGTTCGTCCGGCCGCACTCCGTATTTCCTTCGCCGGGCTCGGCCCCAGGGGCAGCCGCCAAAGGTCACGAGCAGCTCAATCTTCTGGAGCATGCCCGCGAGCCGACTGCCCTTTCTGGCCCGCGTGCAGACCGGGCAGGTTTTCTCACAGTAATCAGGGTCGAACATGCCGTGCTCCTCTATCCCGGGCGGGGCCAACATGCCCTGCCTATGGAATTGTATCATCTGCCGTCGCCTCGGGAACCCGAGACTCCGCATCCCATGCGGTGGCGACAACCGGCAGGGCAGGCAGTGGTCGCCGAAGGCAAGGTTCGCCGCTGTGTCTGCAGCCATCGATCCCCCGGAGTGGCATGCCAACCCCACTTGACGATAGAATCGGCTTCCGCAGTGACGGCCGACGGGTGGCCGCACGAGAAACACCTGGTGCTTCGGCTCGGAAGACGGGGAGACGACTGGTCGGGGCACATCGATCCGAAAACGCAGAGAGGAAAACCGAAATGAGCAACATTCGACCCAGTCGCCGTACATTCCTTCAAGCGACCGCCGGTGCGGGTCTGGCCGCCGTGGCCGCATCACCGGTGAACGCCAGGACCATCGGGGCCAACGACAAGATCGGTATCGGCTTCATCGGCGTCGGCGGTCGCGGCATGGGCCATGTTCACACCTGCAAGAGCCTGATGGACGCAGGCGAGAACATCGCCTTGGTGGCGGCCTGCGACGCTTACGGCCCGCGGCGCGATGAGGCCGCTAAGAAGTTCAGCATGAAGCCCTACCGCAAGCATCAGGACCTCCTCGCCGACAAGGACGTGGACGTCGTCCTGATCGCCTCGCCCGACCGCAACCACGTGCCCCAGGCCATCGACGCCATCCGGGCCGGCAAGGACGTCTATTGCGAGAAGCCCATGGGCCACTGGACCCAGCTCGGCCTCAGCAAGACCTTCTTCGAGGAGACCCGGAAACTCAACCGCGTGGTTCAGATCGGCAACCAGGGTAACTCCAACCCCCTGTGGCGCAAGCTCGGCGAGATCATCCAGAAGGGCAGCATCGGCAAGCCGCAACTCGTCAACGTCGGCTTCTTCCGCCTGGGCGACTGGGGCGAGCGGATGCCCATCCCAGATCCCAACGCCAAGCCCGGCGACCAGCTCGACTGGGAGGCCTTCCTGGGCGACGCCCCTAAGGTGCCCTTCACCGTCGATCGCTTCTTCAGCTGGCGCAAGTACCTCGACTACGCCGGCGGTCCCTGCACCGACCTCTTCCCGCACGTCTACACGCCGTTCGTGATCGCCATGGGGCTGGGCATCCCACAATTCGCCATGGCCACCGGCGGCATCTTCAAGTACACCAACTACGACCGCGAGGTGCCGGACACCTTCTCCCTGTCCATGGACTACCACACTCCCCATCCCTGCACCGTCAATATCAGTTGCACCCTGGCCAACGACTTCATGACCCCGCCGACCATCCGCGGCGACGAAGGAACCATCACCCTCAAGAACGTGACGTGGGAGGCCGGCTGCGAGGCCATTAACGTGACCCCGGTTGGCAAGTCCCAGGGTGAGGTCATCCCCGGCAGCAAGGGCGACAGCACCAAGGCCCACTGGGTCGACTTCCTCAAGTGCGTGCGCTCCCGCGAACGGCCGGTGGCTGACGTCGAGTTCGGCTACCGCGTCCAGGCCGCCCTCTGCATGGGCATGCTCGCCTGGAAGGAACGAAAGGTCGCCCACTTCGACAAGGCCAAGCAGGAGATGACCCTGGGATAGTAACCAGGCGGCCGGCATCCTCCATCTCCGCCATCGTCGAAATCCGGCGAGCCCCAAGGCGGCCCACTGCCGGGAAACACGAGAATCCCAGTATCCTGCGGCGGGGTTCCTCTGCTGGGCGATCGGCGGGATGTCCTCGGCAACTGCCGCCCCAAGCCGGCACTCCACCTCACGCCCCTCGTCCGTGCACGCACCACCGTGGCCTCAACCTTCGATGGCATCTATCGCTCGCCGCGGCTTGGGACGCGACCGAAAGCGGATGCGTCGCCCTGGCATGGGGTAAATACCCTATGCCGCGGGCGTGGCCTGGAGCCAGTTTGGTGTGGGTGGCCTGGGTGACTACACTGGAGATTGTGCTTCCCTTGAGGTGAAGCGGAAGGCTGGCACCTCCCCCTGCGTACGAAAGGAGGCAAGGGAAATCATGAAACGACTTCTTTCGGTTGTGGCTGTAGTGAGCCTGTTGGCGACGGTTGTCCCCACCCGGGCTGACTTGGCGTTCACGTTCGACACCGGCGTTGATGGGTTCACCAACATCGCTTGGTCGGCCGGCGGGCCCGCCGGTTGGCCTGACGCCGCCGCGGTGAAGGCAACCAGTGCGTCCGGCGGCTGGACCATGGGCGCCACCGGCCCCTTCAAGCCGTTCCCCTGGAACACCGGCGAGCAGCTGGCCATGCAAGCCCTGGCCAATGTCCCCACCGCTCGCTTGGACTTCGATGTGATTCTGGACGGTACGAGCTTCCCGGCCGGCGCAGCGGGTTGGTATCAGGTCCATATGGCCGGCAACAGCGACGGTACCTCCGGCTGGACGCAGCAGAAGGTGGTCGACGGCTGGCACGATGCCGACGATGCCACGCTCCTCGTCACCCACGTTGACCTGCCGATCGCGAAAGCGGGCTGGGAAGCGGGCGACACGTGGTTCCAACTTTACTTCGGCACCAACTCGGACGCCGCTTTCCCAGTTGCCTTCTACCTGGACAACGTCACCATCACGGTGCCGGAGCCGGCCAGCGCCTTGCTCCTGCTCGGCGGTTTTGGGGTCGTGGCCTTCCGCCGCCGCCGGGTCTTGTGACCTGACCGGTTCGTTCACTCGGCCCTCACAGCTGCAACGACTCTCAGAGAGCTCCGAACGAGGCTCTTCTTTTCCGTGGGTTCGGGGGTTTTCAGATGGCCTCCTCCCTGCCCTCATCGGTGGAACCGTGTTGTCCCCCGGCGTTTCCAGCAATGCCGGTTTCGCGAGGAACGGGCTTTTGCCAGGGGCGCTGGCTGGAGGTGTTGTCCACTCCCCTCATACCTGCAGGAGCCCTGCTCTGCCTGACTGCCTTCCGGCCGCCATCCGGGACACCCGTCGTGTTATTCCCTGCAAGGCCGGTTTGCGCCCCACGCCCGAGGATCGGGCACAATTGGCTTCGTTTGGCGCAAACGTGTGAGCGTGCCTCAGCCGTTTCTGCGGGCCGCCCGCCGGTGAGAATCCGCTTCGCACTGCACCCTGGATCAAGGTTGACCCATACAAGTCGACGGATTCCGTGAAACGAACCGCCCGCTCGAGACAATCCAGTTACGAGTAGTCCGCGTGAAACCTGCTTCGGACCATTCGCTGGTGAACGAGACCCGCCCAGACGTGTCTCCCACCGCTGGACGACCTTCCGGCGGCCAGGCCGCGAGCTCTAACCGGGCCAGGTTTCAGCGATGGACTGAGACTCTCCGGCCACGGCTCGTGCGTCTGGCCTGCCGCTATGTGTGGAACGCCCATGACGCCGAGGAAATTGTCCAGGATGCAGTGACGCTGGCCTGGTGCGAATTGGGCTTGAAGATGCCCGAAACCGAGCTGCCGGACACATGGCTGTTTCGCGCCACGGTCAATTTGTCGCTCAACCGTCTCCGGCGTTCTCGGGCCGGTCCGTTACCACCGGGCGAAACGGCGACCACGGCGATGGCTCCGCACGCACGGCCGGAGATGGATGAGCTGATGCAGCGCGTCCGCCTGGCGGTTCGCGAACTGCCCGACCGACAGCAGGCCGCCATCGTCCTGCGGGATATCGAGGGGCTTCCATACGAGCAGATCGGCACGGTTCTGGAGATGTCACCGGTCGCAACACGGGTCCTGGTGCATCGGGCACGCGAGGCCGTCCGGCGCATCCTGCTGGCTCGCTGGCCGGACAGCTTCGATGCGAATCAATGAGACGGAAGGCAAGGACATGAACTGTTCGCAGGCACGACAAGCCATCCAAGTCGATCTCGACGGCGAGCTGAACTCCTCAGCGGAACACGCCCTCCGGGAGCATCTGGCCGGTTGCCTCGCTTGTCGTGGAATCCTCCGGCAGCACCAGGCCATTCAGGACACCATGGCCCGTCTGGCGGCCGCGCCGTGTGCATCCGACGAGGTGGCCGCAACCCCCGCGTCCCCGTCCGCCGGGCAGGGGCGGCCTGCGACCATGCCGGCTCTTCGACGATGCCGACGGTGGCGACCGTCCGTGGCCGCGGCGGCCGCACTGATCCTGCTCATCTGCGGTTGGTGGATCACGGCGCCAATCCGTTCTGATGCCTCTCGCCATCCCGGAGCAGCTGCTCACTCCCCCGAGTCGCAAACCGAGTCGGCCGCTGGCAGTCTTGTGCCCTCGCAGAAGGGCAGGGGGCAAGCCGACTCCACTCCCCGCCCGGTCGTCCGCGTCGAGTTCGGCCATTCAGCCGACGTGATCGCGCTCCCGCAACCGACACGCAATCCGAATATCACCATCTTGTGGATCTACCCGGCCGTCAGAACCGCTGAAGCCCCGCCGCGGTCGGCCGTCGAACCTCAACCTCATCAGGAAGGAGCAGAATCGTGAAGTCCAGATTCGTGACCCGGCTGTCGTTTGCCCTTGTGTTTGTCGCCCTCTTGGCTGTGCCCGGCTTCACCCAGCAGCTTGTGCCCGCCCCGTCGCCGGCGGCTCCGCCCCAGGCCGTTCCCGCGCCCAAACCGCCATCTGTGCCGGCTCCCCCGGCGCCCCCGCCGGCAGCAGGCGAGCCCCTCGCCATCCCTTCAGGAATGACGCCCGCACCGCTCGGCGGCGACGAGCCACTCATGGTGCGGATCTACGCGCTCAAACACGCGAGGGCAGAAGAAGTCGCCAAGACGATCACCAGAACCGCCTTCGGACGGAGCCCGCTCATGGCCGTCCCAGACTCGCGCACCAACGCCGTGATCCTGAACGCCACGGCCGACCGACTCGAGGTTGTCGAAGAACTCATCAAGGAACTCGACAAGCCTGTACACGAAGCGGCCGCAGACCGCCTTTGTCAGGTTGTCGCCTTGAGGAACACGCGTGCAGACGAACTCGTCAAGGTGTTGCAGGGAGTAGTGCCCGACGCGACCTTCTCCGCGGATCGGGTGTCCAACAGGCTCCTCTTCTCCGGCAACGCCGCTTCCCAGGCCCTCGTTCAGCAGATTGTCACACAGCTGGATCGAGAGCAACCCGCGGATGGGCCTCAGCAGGGCCGCAAGGTCCGCGTGGTGTGGCTGGTCAGCAACTCCGAACTGCCCCCTCCGCCACCGGACATGAACGACGTGGTCAATGAACTGGCCTCCATGGGCATCACCCGACTTGGACTCGCCGCCCAGAGCCTGGTCCAGGCCGTCTCGGGCGGGAAATTCTCCATCCAGTGTAGTCCGGCGGCCTTCACCGGCTGTCGGCTGCGAATCGAAGGCGGGCTCCAGGAATCGAAGAACGAGCCTCCCCGTGTCGAACTGGTCCTGAATGCCACCGGGGCTCTTCCCACCCAGTCGTTACCACCGCCGCCACCACAGCCGGTTCCGCCCACGCCCATGCCGCCGCCCACATCGGCTCAGTTGGCCTCGATCACCACCACCGTCATGGCCGAGCCGGGCCACAAGGTCGTGCTGGGCGTGGCCCCAATCGAAAAGTACGCGTCTGTCTTCGTCATCCAAATCCTGCCCGGCTCGTCGCTCAAGTGAGGGTCGCGGGGGCACGCCTGAGGTGCAACACCGGGTTGACGCGAAAAAGGGTGACGGCCACCTGTCTTCCGCCGCAGACCGGGGCCAATCGCTCACCCATGATCACCATCCAGAGGACCATGACCGTCGGGGCTTGCCTGCGGGTGGCCAATCTCGTACTCTGGTCTCAGCCCGTCCCCGGCTCCGGGCAGGGGAGTGCCCGTCCGGAGTTCCTGCGGTCGCAGGAAGCGGATGACCAGATCGGCACTGGTCGGGACTCGGGTCGACCCGTTCATCGCACTACGCATGCAGGAGGTTCCGACATGAGCAAGCAGTCAGTCAGCCGGTTGTCCCGGCGCCAGTTCGTCCAGACGGCCGCAGTCGCGGCGGCGGCCACCAGCGCCTTCCCCCATTTCGCCCGCGCCGCCGATGCCGATCTGCCCATCAAGGTCGGCCTGATCGGGGCCGGCGGCCGTGGCACCGGTGCCGCTCACAACGTGCTGGCGGCAGCCAAGGGTGTCCAGGTCGTGGCTGTCGCGGACATCGCCAAGGACCGCCTCGAGAACGCTAAAAAGGACCTCCGCGGCAAGAACCAGGATATCAAGGACGAACACTGCTTCCTGGGAATGGACGCATACAAGAAGCTGCTCGCCCTGGACAACGTGAACTACGTCATTCTCGCCACCCCACCCTACTATCGCCCCGAGCATCTCGAGGCGTCGATCAAGGCCGGTAAACACGTCTTCACCGAAAAGCCGGTCGCGGTCGATCCGGTGGGCATCCGGCGCTTTATCGCCGCCGGCAAGGACGCGGCCGCCAAGAAGCTCTCGATCGTCGCCGGCACCCAGCGGCGCCACCAGGCCGGCTACGTCGAGACCATCAAGAGAATCCACGACGGGGCCCTCGGCAAAATCGTGGCCGGACAATGCTACTGGAACATGGGCATGCTCTGGTACAACAAGAAGGCGCAGGGCTGGAGCGACATGGAGTGGATGCACCGCGACTGGGTGAACTGGACCTGGCTCTCGGGCGACCACATCGTCGAGCAGCACGTGCACAACCTCGATGTGATCAACTGGGCACTGAAGATCCTGCCGACCAAGGCGGTGGCCATGGGCAGCCGTCATCGCCGCGTGACCGGCGACCAGTATGACAACTTCTCGGTCGATTTCTTCTACCCCGGCGACAAGGAGCACCCGGAGATCCACGTGCTCAGCCAGTGCCGCCAGATCAACGGCTGCGCCAATGACGTGTCCGAACGAGTCATCGGCACGAAGGGCATCTCCAACTGCAACGGCTGGATCAGCAACGTCGGCAAGATCGAGTCCCAGGGTAAGGATCCCTATGTCCAGGAGCACACCGACCTGATCGCCGCGATCCGCCAGGGCGAACCGATCAACGAGGCCGAGCAGGTCGCTCACTCCACGATGTGCGCGATCATGGCCCGCATGTCGGCCTATACCGGCAAAGCGGTGACCTGGAGTGACGCCATGAAGTCCGATCTGCAGCTGGCTCCGCCGGAAGGCCCGCTGACTCCCGAGTATGTCAAGTCACTCATCGCCGTGCCGGGCGACGAGGAGAAGTGAGGCCGGCGGCCAGATGACACCGATGGGCGTGCCGGTGAGAAGTATATGACGGCAAATGGAACCTAACGGGCCCGGCCGAAGAGAAGTCTTCCGCCCGGGCCCGTGTCTTCGGTGACGCCGGGGCCAGAGAGCCCGCGGGCGGCGGCCACTGTCGATTCCTTGGAGGCGGCCGGAAGCGGAAAGCGGAGAGCATCGCATGTCCGATCGAATGAGTCGAGGCGTGTCGAGAGGCGGCTGGAGCAGGGCGGCGATTGTGGGGGCTGCAGCCGGCGTTTCGGTGTCGAGGCTCCGGGCCGCCGAGCCGGGCAGGGCCCTGAAGATCGGCCTGATCGGCAGCGGTGCCCGCGGGACCGGCGCCGCCCTGGACGCCATGAACGCGGATCCCAACGTCAGGGTCGTGGCCTTGGCCGACCTGTTCGCCGACCGGATCGCACGCTGTCGCGAGCAGCTCCTCGCGCGGATATCCATCGAGGACAAGTACTGCTTCGTGGGCCTGGACGCCTTCAGCAAAGTGCTCGAGCTCGACGTGGATTACGTGATCCTGGCAACCCCGCCACACTTCAGACCCGATCACCTCGAGGCTGCCGTCGAGGCGGGCAAGCACGTGTTCATGGAAAAGCCGGCCGCCGTGGATCCGGTCGGCATCCGCAAGGTGCTTGCCGCCGGCGAGAAGGCCGCGAGCAGGGGGCTCGCCATCGTGGCCGGCACCCAGCGGCGCCACCACAAGGGTTACATCGAGACCGTCAGGCGAATTCACGACGGGGCCATCGGCCGGATCCTGGCCGCCCAGTGCTACTGGAACCAGGAAGGCCCTCGAAACGAGGCCCGGTTCCTGGAAAACCGAACGGGGCGGCCCGACTTCGAATGGATGATCCGCGGCTGGTACCGCTGGCGATGGCTGTCCGGCGACCACATCGTCGAGCAGCATGTTCACAATATCGACGTGATCAACTGGGTGCTGGGAACGCATCCCACGCGGGTAGTGGCCATGGGTTCCCGCCACCGGCGACTCAGCGGCGACCAGTACGACTGGTTCGCGGCCGACTTCGTCTACCCGGGCGACAAGAACCACCAGGAAATCCGCGTGCTCAGCCAGTGCCGGCAGATCACCGGTTGCACCAAGGACATCTCCGAACGCGTGGTCGGCGAGACCGGCGTCTCGAACTGCAACGGCTGGATCAGCACGGTGGGCAAGCTCGACGTGAAGTCTCCCCCGGAGTACGTCCAGGAACACGCCGACCTGATTGCCGCTATCCGCGCGGGCAAGCCGATCAACGAGGCCCGGAACATCGCCGAGTCCACGCTATGCGGCATCATGGCCCGCATGTCGGCCTACAGCGGCAAGGCGGTCACCTGGGACCAGGCGATGAAGTCCGACGAGAAGCTCTCGCCGCCCGACGTCAAACTCGCTCCGGAGAACCTCAAGAGCCTCATCCCCGTTCCCGGCGCCGAGGCCGGCCCGCCCAGGGGCGGCAGGGCTCCCGCTGCGGCCCGAAAGAAGGGCGTGGCCAACTGATCACCTGCCCTTGCGGCTGATGACAAAGATGGCTTCGGCCGCCCGCAGGCTGGGCAGAAACACGATCGGCTGCCGGCGACTTTCGAGCAGGGCGATCTTGCGGTGGACGCGGATCCGCTGTTCCCGGCAGTACGCCTCGAAGTCGCGGATCGTCAGACAGCGGACATTCGGCGTGTTATACCACCAGAAGGGCAGGCTCTCGGTCACCGGCGTTCGCCCGGTGAGCAGCATCTGCAGCATGGGCTTCCAGTAAACCAGGTTGGGGAAGCTCACGATCCCATGCCGGCCGATCCGCAGCATCTGGTCGAGGACCACATCCGGTCGCCGCAGGGTCTGGAGGGTCTGCGATAGGACCACGTAGTCATAGCTCTGGTCCGGAAAGCAGGAGAGCTCGGTCTCGATGTCGAGGTCGACGACCGGGATGCCGCGTTCGACGCATTGGCAGATCGAGTCCTGGACCACCTCGACGCCCAGCCCGCGGACTCGTTCTCGGTGCATCAGCCGGCTGAGCAGAAGCCCGGGCCCGCAGCCGAGGTCCAGCACCCTGGAGTCCGGAG